>Ga0080004_1121779_pt1 | contig 58695 bp, 51 predicted proteins | sample WasSprMetagenome_FD_69207 | JGI IMG/M metagenome (GOLD analysis project Ga0080004, IMG submission 69207) | Sulfidic aquatic microbial communities from Washburn Spring, Yellowstone National Park, USA - WS (SPADES assembly) (version 2) | ecosystem: Environmental > Aquatic > Thermal springs > Hot...
TCTGGATAACTTCTGTTGGGAGAATTGTTATACTTGCTGCAGCAGTATGCGCTCTACCTCTAGCACTAATATTCGACCTAATTCCTCCATTGAAGAGGTTCGCTGACACACTTTTTGGAATGGTTATAGGGCTAACGTTTTCGCCAATAATTGTCGCGATAATGTTCAACATTTCTGTCCCAATAGCTGACGCTATAGTCTGCACGTCGAGTATACCGCTTTTCCACATACTAGTTTACGGTGCAATAATCAGCATGGGCAGTGTCGTGATCGTAGCCTTTGCTCCGATGGTTGGAAGTGCAGTAAGCGCTGCAACGACCACGGCCCTATCAGGTGCTGGAGCACTTATCGCTTCAGGAATGATGATCGGGCAGACTGCTACAGCTGGGGGAGCGTCGCTTGGATCTGGAGCGCTGGCTGCTGCAAGAGCAGGGCTTCCGATGAGAGAGGCTTTGAAGGTTGGAGGCATAACCGGCTTGAAGGGTGCTGGAACAGCGTTTTTCACGACAGGAGTTCAAGTGACATCCGGGGAAAGGACGCCTTCAGCGATAGGAGTTGTTACACCACAGTATGTTGCTGGCATAACAAAAGAGCATGTGCAACCACACTATAACAGTGGAATCGTTGCACTCACTAGCAGAGTTCCCATGGACTTGACAGCTGATCCAGAGAGGCAGAAAGAGTATAGAGATTACGCCAAAAACTTCCTCTTCATGAACTCAAGCGAAAAAGTGAACTTTCTCACTAACGCTGGACTGAGAAGAGACCAGGCTGAAATTTTCGCTGAAACAGTGGAGGCAAACAAAAGCTACTTCATGGAGCCGGAGCATGCTACAGCCCTAGGATACTATCTCAAGGAAGGAGCTGTGGCCGGACTACTGCAGAAGGAGACTCCGGTGACGATCGCTCACATTGCACGCGCTGGAGGATGGCATGGCACAGCAGATGGACTAAAACGCAGTCCAAAAGAGAGGATAGCAGATGTTAGGAAAGCACTTTCTTCCACAGACCAGATTGAAGGCAAACATAAGATGCTTCTTCACCTAGAACGTCACAAGATCCAACATGATGTAGGAGAATATCATAGGGTTGGAGCAATAGGCGAAGACAAGAAAGCTAAACATGAACGTGAATTACAGTCTCTTGTCCGCGAGGTTCTGTCTAAGCCTGAAAAAACTTCACCCCCACCATCACCGTCGGGAGGAGGTGGCGGCGGAGGAGGTGGCGGAGGTAAAGACAGAGATAGGAAACCTGCACCGTGCACGCTAGCGAAGCCTAAAACTAAAAAGAAGAAGAGGGGAGAAAATGAGGGGGAAGGCGAAGAATTGCCTGCGTTTTCGGAGTGGGTTGCGCGAGTACCCGAGGAAAGTAACCGTCCAAGAATGTCCCATGAACCTAGGTTCCTACAAAACTCCGGCCCATCTCAGCCTTCTTGAACACGAACCCTTCATCCTTTATTTCGTAGAAGAAGAGCAGATGGCGTCCCAAGAAAAACATGTAGAAGAGGGTTCTCTCAAGCGACTCAGAATTCCATTCCAGACAGTCTGGAAGCTCTCTAGCAAGATCCCTCCTAAACTGGTGATAGTCTTCCGCGGGCATAACTCCAGCAAGATAAAGTGTATCCTCTTCACCATCATATAGTTCGATCAACCCAAAGTTCTCGGATATCCCGAAGTCTGGGAGAGGCTTGAAGAATATTACCGTGTCCGGAAGCTCCGGATAACGTTTTTTCAGAAACCTGTAAACTTCAAGTTCCGTGTAATATGCAGGCCTACATTTTTCTATCACAAACTTAGAGAAATTTTCCTTCGGATAAGAGTTCTCCTTTTGAAGAAATTCTTCCGGCGAAAGGCTAACCTCGTTTTCTGGAAGATCCATGAGAACCGAACAAAGCACTCCTCCAACTTCACCGTATCCGAAAAAGTAGCGGTAGATGTGGGAGAGAAAGCGTAGAAAATATAGTGTCAGCCTAGGATCCTTGTCCCCAAGGCAAGCTATAGACGGGAGAGCCTCCAATGTTCGAAGATCGAAGCCACTATACTTTCTCCAGAAGACATTAATCTCTCTATCGCTTGAAAAGTTTATGTTATTATGGTATGCGTAAAATTCTGCAAGCCTTATCAGTGCAGGAACTTTCCACATGATAATGTCCTCGGGAGCAGTTTTCGCAAGATCAAATATAATGTATACGTCATCACACTGTAGCCTCATCTCTTTGAAAAGTTCAAAGGGAGGCTCCTGCGTCCTATAAAATATGTCGAAACAGTACTGCCACTCGATCCTCGCCAAATCCTCTCTACGCTGGCGATAAAGTTCAAGAAACATTCTCGAATACTCTTTCATGAAAAACGATGCTATAGTCTCTTCTGCAGCAGCCTTTGCGACAGCATCGACAAGCTGATATTCCCTCATACTCTCTAAAGCGTTCAATTTGCTCAAAATCTCTTTCGCACTACACCCTCTGTTCTTCAAGAACCTGCTGTAAGCCTCCAACATCACATCCCCCCTTTGAGAGTCCCTGTTCAACTTCGCTAAAGCAAAATCGTGCACGTAATAGTGTTCTGGAGCATTAGAGTCTCCAATAATCTCCGGATCAGCCGACGGAAAAAGGTACGTCTGCAACGGAACATACCCTTTCCACACAATCTCAGAAACCCTATGTTTTTCCGGATAAAGTACCGCCAATGGAACCTCAGGCATTTCTGAGAAGAGGTCCGGCCTCCTCCACTCACCCTCCCTCCCCTGAAGAAGCCTAAAATGCTCCGCCAAATTGTCTACAGCCTTAAGGCAGGTGCCATAGAATTCAGTCCACATCTTCTTATCGTTGGCGATGGTTTCTGGACTAAACTTTTCCTCGTACGGAAACTTTTCAGGAAACCTTATCGCAGACATCTGAAATAAAATTGGGGGAGGCAATATATAAGGACTTGAGCGTGAATTGAACAGAAAATAGCATCCTTGCTCCAAGGAAGCACCTGCTTCCCTAAGATCACGCGTGCACCAATAAGGGAGGGATATTATATCATTGCGTCCGTTAGCGGACGCTCTAAGACTAACAGACGCAAGATGCAAAGCGTCCGTTAGCGGACGCTTTAACATTAGCAGGGGGTGCAAATCTAATGCGTCCGTTAGCGGACGCTTTAACATTATAGCTGGTGCAAAGGTGCATCCGGAACCGTACAGGTTCCAGGCACCCCTCCCTTCCTTTAGGCGGCTGGAGGAGAACCTATAATGCGTCCGCTAGCGGACGCTCTAAGATTAGTGCTGACGTAAAAGTGTATCTTGGCGATAACCTCTTTTATTTTCGAAGAAGAAGTTATGGTGATGTCCGACAGTATTTTTGTCAGAAGCAAGAGAACCGTGGACGAGGCATGTGAAATGTTCAAGGTTTCTAGGTCATATATTCGCGTGCTTGCTGTCGAAGAGGGTTTAGAGGTGGAGCGTGAGGATGGAAACGATTTTGTCGACGTCTTTCAAGTGCTTAAAGCGATTATGGTTCGCTCGGACAAGAGGGAGAAAATTGGTTGGGCGTGCAGGATGTATGCGAACCTCATGCTCTGGAACAGAAGGGATGGAATGACCTTAGATGACCTCACATGCGGATTCTATACTGCATACATGAAGTATGTTGGCCCAAGATATCTTGGTGTGCCGAACCTCACTATTGTGGACATGAAATTTCATATGAGCAGAATGTTGAGGAAAATGCGTAAGAGCGGTGAGGTCGTCAAAACCTTCAGACCATTTTGTGGATCAAAGAGGGTTGTGTGGCTGAGAAAAGAATATGCCAGCAAAGAGGACATTAAACTTGACAGAACATACTCTGGAAAAAGATACCTGTTCACGATCGTTGACGGGAAAGTCGTGTGCACAAAATACCTTTACAGAAACGTCAGAGGAGACGAACTCGAAGACCTTATAAATATAATGGGCTACATTCGAAACCTCATTAGAGAATATAATGTTAGCGGCAACCTTACCCCCGTTTAATCCTCCAAAAGTTACCCGTACGGTTACTTTTTTAGGCTTTATATGGTCTGGCGGCAGCACAGGCTCCCCTTAGTCTAGCAACCAACATTTTATAAAGTTACAGTACAGTGTACGTCTATGAACACATTTTACTCCTTTTATATTTGTTTATCCAACTATTTTCTTGACCGCCTATGAAGATCGCGGGCGTTAGGGATATAGAGATTGACAAGATAGAGTTTCCAACTCGATGGAGGAGATACATTGACAGGGAGAAGGTTGAGGTTCTGAAGAAGGATATTGCAGCACATGGGCTCATTAACCCGATAATGGTTCAGGAGATGAAGGGTGGCGCGTACAGGCTTATAGCCGGATACAGGAGATACACCGCATGCAGAGAACTTGGAATGAAGACTATTCCAGCAACCGTTGTCACGGAAGCCAAAGAAGATGAAGTGCTCTCTCTCGTCCTCAGAGAGAATGAGATTAGGGAAAACTTTAGTCCAGTTGACGTCGCAAGACTGGTCTGGGACCTCAAGGACATGGGCAAGACCGTGGAAGAGATAGCGGCTTTAACCGCAAAGGACCCTCAAGAGGTTCAAGACTATATAGCAGTGCACGAAAACTTGTGTGAGGAAGCAAAGGATCTTGTGGCTAGAGCTCGTGATGTAGACTTCCAGACTGTATTGCTTCTATCTAAAATCGATGACAAGCGGGCGCAGATCGGATACGCTAAAATGCTTGCAAACGGGGCATCGAAAGAATATATCAAGCAACAAATTCTATCCTACGAGATTCCAAGGATGTACAGCACGCAGGTGATAAGCCAGCCGCAGCCTCAGGAAACTTTACCTCAAACTCAACCGCAGCCTCAGCCACAGCCTCAAACACAACCACAGCCTCAACCTCAAGTACAGGCTCAATCTCAAGCCCAGACCGTACAGGAGCCTAAAATTTCTTCGGAAACACATCCGACTCCAGAGGAAATGGGGAAACCCGGAATATGGGTTACCACAGAATTCGGCGAAAAGTTCTTTGTTCCAGAAGAGCCTGGACACACTACACCCTTCAAGAGGCCTATAGTTATTCCCCCAGAAATCAACACTCCCGATGCGGTAAGGAAAGAGCTTGCATACGTACAGAGTTTTCCAAGGGTGGACAGGGAGCTTCAGTATGCACTACTGTCGAAGCTTGTTGAATTGCAGGCTGTGGAAGCGAAAAAACATGCGGAAGAACAGAAGACTGAAGAGAAGCCTGAACCGGTTCAAGAAAAACTTCAAGTGCCAGAACAGAAGCCTGTCGAAGCACAAGCGGAAGAGAAGATGGAGATACTCTTCAGGTTCTACAACAGAGAAAAATATGATGCAGTGAAAAGGTTTTTCATGAAACCCGACGGGACAATGGACTCGAACCTACTCTACGATATTGTGGAGGAAAAGCTCGCGGAACAGGCGTAGCCTCCACATTCTCCCCCCTCCTTTTTTTTGTCGAAAGGGAGACATGTTCTTTCTCTTTTAAATCTAGCCTTTCCCCGTAATCTGATGAGCGATCTTAGGGGAAGGCTTGTTAAGATAAGATACTATGATCATGTTGAGTTCAAGAACGTTAGCCTCGACAAGGTTTCCCCAGTATTGAGGGAGGCTGTCGGATGGATAGTGTACGAGGACTCCTGTGCCATGATCATAGTATTCGATAGACCATGCGACGTTGATGAGAGAGTATTAGGCGGCAGGCCTTCGGGACTATGTGTTCTCAAAAACGATGTGGTGGAGGTGAAGGAGGTTGGAAGGTGACGTGGAAAACCTTTTAAAGCGTGAAAGTGTTGGAGATTCTAAAATGCTGTCCAATGTTCCAAAAATATTTTGGGAGCACCTCCAAAACTATGATGCAAAAGATCTTTCGAAAACAGGCTTCATACTGCGCATAGAACGTGGTGCAAGCGGTAGGAGGCTGAAGAGGCCGGTGGAGGTTGAAGTTGAACCTGGAACGTCTAAAGCAGACATAGACATCCTCAACTACATCTGCGCACCCCTTTCCACCAAATACTCTAACCTCATACCCTTCGCGTGGAAGAACGCGAGCGTGAGAAAACTCGTGTCATATCTTAGAGTCTACAAAACTTCTTCAGCAAAGTCTCTTCAAGTCGCAGTCTACATACTTTACATCTTTTCAGAATATGCTGGAATAGAGCCTGACAAAATAGTTAAACTCGCTGAGGAAGCGGACGGGGGAAAGAAGATAAAAAAGATGATGGAAGACTTTGTCGCATACTATAGAGGCGCCGGATGGAGTCCAGGATCAGTTAGAGTAGCCCTCTCTTGGATAGAAACGTGGCTAAAATGCAACGAAATATACGTGGTTAAAGCAACTAGACCAAAACTCTACAGCGTCTCACCGGACAGGGCTCCGACGCCAGAAGACCTAGAGAAGATGATCGAGATAGCTGACCTGAAAACCAAGGCCATAATAGCCTTCCTAGCAACCTCAGGCGTCAGAGTCGGCACGCTCGCAAAACTAAAGTACAAGCACATAAAACAGGACTTCGAAAAAGGAACAATACCATGCACAGTATACGTTCCAGCAGAAATAACAAAAGGAAAATACGCCGACTACTACACGTTCATAAACGAGGAAACAGTAAACTATCTCAAAGCATACTTTGAACAGAGGAAACAGGGGACAAGATGGATTCCGCCAGAAACTTTCACAGACGAAACACCAATATTCAGAAGTAGCAGAAGAAAAGACGTACGCCACGAAACAGCAGAAGGACTAGAATACGCGGTAGACAACATAATAAAGAAGGCTGGAATAAAAGACTCAGGCGGCTACACACTAAAAGTCCACTCACTAAGAAAATACTTTAAAACACATCTAACGGCAGCAGGAATACCATTCGAGTACGTGGAATTCATGATGGGACACAAGACAAGCACATACCTCGACGTAAAAATGAAAGGAGTAGACTTCCTAAGAAACCTCTACAAAGCATCAGGAATAAGCATAAAACCGAAAACAAAATACAGCAAAATCGACATCCTAAAAGAAATGATAAGAAGCCTAGGACTAGACCCAGAAAAAATACTCGTAAAAGAAGCCCTGGAACCACACCGCACAATAATAGAAGAAGAAGACGAAATAACAGCACTCAGAAGAACCCTAAAAGAAACCCTAAAAGAAATACTGAGCGAAAAAACATGACCAAAAAAAGGATATACAGGCAAGTGTACACCAAAATTTATTCGCATAAATCTTTTATTTTCTCTGAAAAAAGGATTGAAATACGTCTACTGTCGATTTTCATGATATTAGAGGGAGAATAACCAATGTGCAAGTCGCTAATGCACAAAAAGTGTTCTTTTCCAATTCCTATTTTTATTGCAGCATCTTTATAAAAAAGGATTATCTTTGTCTCCAACAATTGAGCAATCCGCACACACTTTATATTTAAGTATATTCTAAGTGAATAAAGAAATTGAATGAAAATGGAAGAAAGATTAAGGATCAAGTTAATTGTGGATAGGAATGCTGTCAAAAGACATATTTTCCTGCCTAGCAATATCGAAGTATGGACAGTCGTAGGAGATGAATGCGACTATTTGGTTAACGAAAACCCCCTTTTTTGCACATGCAAGGATTTTTACTATTTATGTCTTATCAAAAAAAGAAAAAGGATGTGTTATCATTTAAAGGCACTTTCACTTGCTAAAAGGAAAGGAAAATATACAACATATTACTTTAATGATGAAGAACTTAATCTTTTTATTAAATCAATTTTAAGTAGCTTAAAGTAAAAGTTTTAAACATATTTTATTAAGATTTAGCGAGCTCCGGTAGCTCAGCTGGCAGAGCGATAGCCTTGTAAGCTATAGGTCGCGGGTTCAAAGCCCGCCCGGAGCTTTACCTTTTAAAGCTAAAGCAAAAATTATATAATGGGGAAGAAAGATTTTTGGCGTGGACATTACATCCTTCTTTAATTTTTGGACTGTGATAATTTATTTACTATTTACTTTGGGACTACTAATTCTCATTTTCTATGAATACTCAAACTTTAAGAGGAAATATTAATTAAAGGAAGTGTCATGGAAAACACGTACGAAAAACTGTTGTATCATGCATCTAGGCTTGGATTTAAGACTTTAACAAGTATTCAGAAAAAGGCTATACCAGTTATTATAAACAAAATAAATACTTTAATTATTGCACCGACAGGTACTGGAAAAACAGAGGCGGCGATATTACCCATTCTTTTTCGCGTTTCAGAAAATAAAATTAAGGGAAAACCGAGTGTGCTTTACATTACACCCTTGCGTGCACTAAACAGAGACTTATTACGTAGAATAAAAGAATATGGCGAATACTTTAACTTGAAAACGGAAGTAAGACATGGAGATACACCTATAGGTTTACGGAAAAAGATACAACAGGATCCACCAGATATATTAATTACAACACCAGAAACATTGGGAGCGCTTTTAACATTACCCATCTATATTGAATGGTTTAAAAATGTAGAATGGGTTATAGTAGACGAAGTACACGAGTTAATTAACAGTAAGAGGGGGGTGCACCTTGCTTTATCTTTGGAACGTTTAGAAAAAATTAGAACAGGATTCGTACGTATAGGTTTGTCAGCGTCTGTTGGCGCACCAGATAAAGTAAAAACATTTCTTTTTGGTTTAGGACGGAACGGTGCTGTCATTATTGATAGGAATGCTAGGAGGTATATTTTTGAAAATATTTTTATTGATGGAGAAATGAAGGATATAATCGAGAACATTATAGAAAGAGTTGAAGATGAATCAATTCAAGGATCTATTATAATTTTTACTAATACAAGACAGATGGCAGAATATTTAGCCTCTATCATTAAAACCAAGAGACCAGATATATTGTTGGAAGTACATCATGGTTCACTTTCAAGAGAAGTTCGTGAGCAAGCTGAAAAAAATTTGAGAGAAGGAAGGGTTAAGGTTGTCATTTCTACATCTTCATTAGAATTGGGAATTGATGTTGGCACAATTTCTTTAGTTTTTCAAATTGAATCACCGCGTCAGGTTACAAAATTGTTGCAGCGTGTAGGACGAAGCGAGCATAGGGTTGGCGGTATAGCAAAAGGGATTATCTTAAATAATTTTATGGATGATTTTATGGAATCAGAGGCAATCTGTGAACTTGTTAGGAAGGGAGTAATTGAAGAACCAAGTATCCATTATGGAGCATTAGATGTCTTAGCACATCACATTGTAGGATTAGCAATAGCATATAAGACAATTAATTTTGAGGATATAATGAAGCTGGCAAAAAGAACAATTTTCTATAAAGATTTAACAGTTGAGGAAGTTTTTTCAGTTTTAGAGATTTTATCAGAAATGGGCGTGATCCGTGTAATAAATGAACAAGTTCATTTGGGAAGGAAAAGTTATGAATACTATTTCAATAACATTTCAACAATACCGGATAATCTTCAATATACCGTAGTAAACGCACTTAACAATAATAGAATAGGAAGCATTGATTATTTGTTTATTAATGAGGCATTAGAAGAGGGGAAACCGTTTATCTTGAAAGGTACTGGATGGAGGGTAATTTCAATAGATGAACAAAAACAGATTGTCAAAGTAGAACCAAAGGATTTGTCAGAAAGTGAGATACCATTTTGGTTAGGTGAAATAATTCCTGTTGATTATTTTACAGCTCAAGAGGTTGGTAAATTAAGAAGAAATATAAATTTAAGAAAGAATATTGACAGATACACGTCTGTTAAGTTAATGCTGGATAATACTAGAAATTTGTTAGGACTTATTCCAGACAATGAATGCATATTTATTGAAAAAAGAAAGGGAGGAAATATATTTGTGATACATGCATGCTTTGGAACGAAAGTCAATAATACATTGGGTGTATTATTGAGTACACTTTTATCTTCAAAGTTGGGATATAACATTGAATATAATTTTGACCCTTACAGAATAATTCTTAATGGAGGATATCTTCTCACATTTGAGAATATTTTGGAAGTTTTATCAAAAGAAATTAATTTAAAAGAAATATTGGCAGCAGCTTTAAGGGATACAAACATTCTCCGTACACGAGGCTGGAACATTGCTAAACGGTTTGGAATTATTCCACGTGATATTCCTTACGATAGTAAAAGTAGTTCGTTTTTGCTAAAAAGGTATTCCGATACAGCTTTTTATAAAGAGGTTTTAAATGAAATCTTTACAGATAAATTTGATTTGGAAAGAACATATAAAATTTTAAAAAGAATAAGAGAGGGCGGTTTACGGATCTTTTATAAAGAGTTGGATGACTTTTCACCTTTAGCGAAGATTGGTTTTAAGTATGCTGTAAAAGAGGTGGCCAGCGTATATAACATTGATGAAGCAATGCTAAATATAGTTAAAGAAAGATTAGAGAATAAGAGACATTTATTATTATGCCTTTCTTGTGGAAAATTGGAGAAGGTTATCCAAACAAAGGAAGTGGATGATTTTATACATTGTAATTTATGCGGTTCAAGACTTGTTACTATTACATCGGTTCAAGATAGAAGAGCAGTTGAAATAATTAGAAAACGTATATTGGGGAAAAAACTCTCAAAAGAGGAAGAAAAGGAGTATAGGAGGCTTTGGAGTATTTCTTCTCTTATACAGAACTTTGGCAAAAAAGCGATTTTTGTGCTCTCTGGCTATGGGATCGGGCCTAAAATTGCAGGTAGAATATTAGATAAAAAGGCAGACATTATAGAATTGGTAAATGAAATCTACAGAGCAGAAAGGAATTTTATTAGAACACGGCCATTTTGGGATTAAAGCATTTTTATTCTTGAACTTTGTAAATTGATGTATAAGGTTTCACTTCTAGACAAGGTGAGGGCGTAGTTTTTAATGTAACACCATTTATAATTAATCGTTCACCAGGAAGAATGTTTTCAATTAATTGTGCATAATCTCTCCAGGCAACCAGACTTATTTCATCAGTTTCATCGCCTATTAAAATTTCTGAAAGCTTTATTCTTTCACCATTTTTAAGTTGAATTTCCCTTGATATTGTTTGAGAAATAGCTACAGCCTTGAGGAAATATATTTTATTTTTTTCTTGGGAAGTAGACTTTATTTTTGAAATTTTTTCATAGAGATTTGACATATCAAATGGAGGCGCATCTAACTTTTTTCCAATATTAGCTGCTTTAGAACAAATTAGTTTATTTTTATTGCCAAGTGTAAATGAGCCTACTATTGTTTCTCCAGGCTTCATTGACAATAGAAAAGAGGTTACATCTTCTAGACCGATTAAAATATAGTATTGACCATCGTCTGTATGTACTAATGCATTTACTAGCGGAGAACCCTTTTTTGTTTTCATTAAAGGACCTACTGAAAGGATTTTTAGGCTAAGATAGGATGTAGATCTTAAATTCACTATATTTGATCTTTGTTGTAATGGAAGAACAATTGTTTTTTCATCCCCGTGAAATTCAATTTCACCTGTCGCGAGCGACTTAGATTTTAGTGGACCTATTATGACCATTTGGCCAATAGGCGGAATTTCTTTGCTTATATCCTCAGTCAGCCACAAGACAATTCTTTTTCTTTGGGTTGGCGATTTAAAGCCACGAAGCAGAAAAGAGTGTATAATAATGTTTGTTCCATCCTTTCTCGTGTAAGTGGATATTGTTGGTGTAGAGTCTATGATACCTTTTAAACAGAACAAAGTACTTTTTGGTTCAAAATCGTCTATTGAATAAGAAAAATCTTCTAATGTGGGTAATATTGAATTAAGTTCTGGTATGTTTATTCTTTCAACTAAACCCTTTTGCCCAATATGTAAGGAGGGAGTATTGTCAAAATCTAATTTCACATATGCTTTTTTGATTTGAATTATTTCATTAGGTTTTAGATCCATTGCCATAATTTCTTCTGCTTTTGAGTCCCAGGCATAACATTTAACCAATCCAGTTTTATCAAAAACGGTTAAAAGAAGAAATAAACCTTCTTTAGAGTCTTTCTTAATATATTTTCTTAATTTTGACACTGAACAGATTCTACAATTAAGATTCACTGAATTGGCACCCACATATAAGTCTTTAATTTCTATTGTAGTTGGTAAATTAAAATCTAATTTGACGCCTAAGTCAGCTGCCACAAGATAGGCAGCACCAGTATCTGTTAAATAACCACTACCAATCTTTTTCTTTTTTTCTTGAATCAGAGAAACAATATTTTCTTTAGTGAGCCCTGGACATTTTTGCAATATTTCATCTATTATGCTAGATAGGTCACGCATTTGCTAACACTATATCCACTATAGTAATAGGAGATATATTTTAACTTGGATAAAACACAATAATGGATGCAAATAATAATATAGACAGCGCAAACAGTATTAATGCCCCCCTTTTTGTACGATTTAAAGCAATATTTAAGAACCTAGAATAAGCATTAATTTGACTGTGGCCTAAGATTTTTTGATTAGATTTACAATAGAAAGCTTTAAAAAATCCTTGAAGGGGAGAATCTAATAATTTTGTCGCCATGTTAACAATTTGGGATATAATTTGATTATAATCCGATAGTTCACCTAATGCATAGTAGCCCTTTTCTGACAAAACCTTACCCGAAGAAAAATGAGAATCTGTTGTACACATCTCAATTAATGTTAAACCTTTTTTCTGCAACTCCTCTATCAGGAACGACCTAAACTGAGGTATAGCATTATTAGAGTCGATTGAATATATTACAAAGGGGCAATTATCAATTAAAAGAAGGAGACAAGAAACACCAGCTGGACCAATTTCTTTAAATTCTGGAAAACTTTGTTGTATAAAATTGTACTTAAAAGTGTAGACCGGTTCTTCTTTTATTTTTCTGATAAGTTCACTTAAACAATTTTTTATATCGTCTACATCTTCTCTAGAGGGTAGAGGGCCTAATGCGTTATGCGAATCAATTAATATAATCTTCTTTATTCCATCAGTCTCAAGTTCTTTCGCGTAAGCATAAATTTCTGAGGGAAGATCCTCGATGCCATAAGGAGCAAACGTTATGAAAACTAGTATGGTGTCCTCAAATTTTAAACCGGTAGTAGTGACTTTATTTTTACATACTCTAACAGGTTTACTGCAGAGAGAACCTTGGGAAACATATACTCCATTTTTTAATGAAGAAAGATAATTTTTCATTTCCGTTTTAGAGGGAAGGTTAACTTCATGTGAAGAAGGACTATGAAAAACTATTGAATTTATGTTTTGTAGTTTGTAAAAATTTATTATCTCGTATGGCAAGTTATAGCTACCTATTGGGGCAAAAGGACCAGGATGTATACCAGGCACAACCAAATATAGCTTTTTACTTTCACTTATAAATTCGATTTGATATGTTTCAATTTCTGAGCCAACACTGTGATACTCCAGTATACTTTCAAGATATCTTGGTTCTGAGCAGACCCAAGCATATAAATATGAAATTAAAATTTTTAATGAACTAAAATTAAGTAAATCGAAGCCAACTTTATCAATAGATTTTATGTATACAGTTACAATTATAGAAAAGGATAGATTAACTGCTAAAACAAAAATTATAAAATCAAAAGAGATATTATTTTTAAAATACATTAATATAACAGAAGATGGAAGTAACAAAATTAATGAGTGAATAATAGAATAAAGAAATTTTTGATAAAAGATGACATATAATATAAAATAACGTAAATTAATTGTGAAAAGCATCCAAAAAGTGAACATTTTCAGATATAAATCAAATGGGATAGGAATTACAAATATGATTATAGTAGATAAAATTGAAAACAACAATAGAGGTAAAAATTGAAAAAAGTTTGTAAAAAGTAAACGCCGAAATGAAGAAATCAATGAAAAAGAGGTTAGAAAGGTATCAAGGCCGGCAATAAATAAAATTGTGATAAAAAAGGTAAGAAAAAGAAGACAAAACATGTTCAAGTTTCTATAAAAGTAGAATGGTAACGATAACATTGTGCAATAGAAAACTAGAAATAAGACACCAATTCTTAGCGAGGGGAAACTAAAAAGTTTTTTGTAATGATTTGCAATTTGTGAAGTAGCGTTACTTACCATTAATTACACCGAAGATAATCACAATCTTAATATTATGGGGGGATTAATATTAAAAGCATTATTGAGAAGATAACTAATGATAGAGCTAGTGCGATTACATATGCGGGCTTGATTTTTATTCCATGCGTCTCATCTTCAAAAAACCTGAGCAGACCTGCACTTGAGGCAGGCATAGGTGCAGAGGACTTTTTCTTCTTAGAACTCATACTTTGGAGATTCATTTTTCTGATTTAAAAATTTTTTCAAGCATAAAGTTTTAATTATAATGTTTCCATTGCAGAGTTGTATGAACATGAATAGGAAATTATATGATGAAGTATTTAGATTACTTTACGAGCATCATAATTGGTTTTCAGAAAGCATACCATTAATAGCAAGCGAAAACGTCCCAAGTCCAGCAGTAAGAGAGGCGCTAGCCAGCGACCTTGGAAATAGATATGCAGAAGGGTGGCCTGGGGAAAGGGTTTATGCAGGATGCAAGTATATCGATAAAATTGAACTTTTAGCTATAGATGTTGCGAAAAAATTGTTTAATTGCGAGTTTGTTGACGTAAGACCTATTTCAGGTGTTTGTGCTAACTTAGCAATATATACTGCCTTTACTTTGCCAGGCGAATACATGATGTGCCTTTCAATTCCATGCGGAGGGCATATAAGCACGGGTAAAATGGAATTAGGAGGGACAGCAGGAGCAGTTCATGGACTAAAAGTAGAGTATTTTCCCTTTGACTATAATGAAATGAATATTGACGTGGATTTAACAAAAAAGAAGATAGAGGAATTAGAGAAAAATGGAATAAAGATCAAGTTAGCAATGTTCGGGGGTTCGGTACTTTTATTCCCACAACCCTTGAAGGAACTTGCAACATTTTTTAAGGAAAAAGGAACATTTGTATGCTATGATGCTGCACATGTGATAGGATTAATCGCAGGCAATCAATTCCAAGATCCATTAAGGGAAGGGGCCGATGCTATAACATGCAGCACGCATAAGACACTATTTGGGCCTCAAGGAGGGATGATCCTTTCTTACGAAAAATTTTCTGAAAAAATCAAGAAAGCAGTTTTTCCTGGAAATGTAAGCAATCACCATCTTCATTCCGTTGCAGCAAAAGCGATAGCGTTAATTGAAATGATAGAGTTTGGGAAAGAATATGCACTACAAGTTGTTAAAAATTCGAAATCTTTTGCAGAAGCTTTAGCTGAAAAAGGTTTAAAAGTCCTAGGGGAAAAAAATGGCTTTACAAAATCTCATATTGTACTTGTTGATGTTACCCGATATGGTCTTGGAGGCGATCTAGAAAAGAAATTAGAGAGAGCAAACATAATATGTAATAGAAACCTACTTCCTTGGGATATTAAGGAGGGAAGACATTTTGAGAACCCAGGTGGCCTAAGATTTGGAGTCTCAGAGGTAACGAGATTAGGGATGAAAGAAAATGAGATGAGAGAAATAGCCGGATTCATAGCAGATATAATAGTAGGAAACAAGGATATAGAAGAAGTTAAAAGAAGAGTAATAGAATTTAGAAAAGAGTACCAAAAAGTTCATTTCTGCTTTGAAAGCACAAGAGGAGCACATGAATATATTAGGATTAGATAAAATCAGATAAAGTAGTTTGCTTTTGCTCTTTACCAAATAGACTTTCAAAATCCTCTTTAGCCAACTCCACCCGCATCTTCACATAAGAAGGGACGCCTTCATTTGAAGCAAGGCGTTCAGCTAATTCCAAAAATTTACCCACACTTTTTTTAGTAACAGAAAGTTGGAGCTCGCCTCCACATTTTATACAGAAGCCTTTTAGAGGGATGCGACGATATTTTTCACCACATTTCTTGCATCTAACCTTCTGAGAACCAAAAGCTTTCAAGTTACCTAGTATGTCTGGCAAAAGGTGTGTGGTCAAAATTGCAACTATGGCTTCATTAAAGCTAACTGCTTTTATCATCAACTCGTATTGGAATTGTTTCTCAATTTTTTCTAAAAAAGATGGCGCAGTTGCAAGTGAATTCCTTTCTCTATTTAAAAATAGAATTGTAGTTTCATAGTTATGTTTTAGGTCTAAAAATTCTTCTTTTTTAGAAAGTAAATTTTTTATCAAAGGTATAGATGGAACATCACGAGCTGATACAGATTTGTAGGTTTTTTCGTAAAAGTCTTTTGGATAACGTTCGCAACTGTCTATAGAAAGGGATTGATCTTCAACTTCAGAAGGTATAATGTATGGTTGCAAGAGGAGAGGAGTATCCATTAAGCCACCAATCTGTGAAGGCACATAATGTAATGAGAAATTTAATAGTATGTCTAGTAGTAAAGTTATAGAATCCGCATCCCCATCACAATCCCTCCTTTTTGCTGAGTGCCAGAAAGGATGAGCTAAACATACTTGAGAATTTGAAAAGCCTATAATTCTTCCGATTACCGCTACTGATGTATGAGGAGCAATACCCACTATTAAATGGCCAATTAGGTCCTTTTCATCTTTTACATTATAGAACGAGGGAATGTTATAAAATTTTTCTAATAACTCATCTATGAATTTTGAGACATTCACCAAATGTTTAGCCGCATTTTTGGGCAAAATTACATCCTGAACAAATATTGGGACCGGTTTCCCAGACGAAAGTGTATCTACTTCATAACCTAATTCAACTAATTTATCAAAATCTGTAATTAAAAGATTGGGCAAAAAGGCTGTAAGAGGCATATTAGTAGCATCAAATCTTATAGTCCCATCACGATAAATTTGCAAGTTATACTTTTGCCTTAGAATACCTTTTTCGATGGGCTCAGGTTGCTTCAATTCATTCATTAATCCTTTAACGCCTTTTAACGGTGACACAGGCTTATAATCTACTTTACTTGATGCTAATGATAACTCTTTCTTTAAATCAATGACTTTCTGTGAATAGGGTTGCATCTGTATTTTGCATCTAGGGCATATCTTATCAGCGTCAGACATATTACCGCAAGAGGGACAAGTATATACAATAACTGTTGGGGAATTGCAATTTTTACATAATGAAGAAAAAGAATTAGATGAACATTTAGGACAATATCTGTTTATGAGAGGGACACATATAACTTTTTCAGAGGCTTTTATCAAATCACGTGAAGAACCACCAAAGGAGCCTACAGGGAAAAGAAGGTGAACCGGTGGTTTCATTCTTCTTTCCTCAGCCTTTTCGGGTCTTCCAACTCGTACACCTATGAACACAGAGGACTTGTTTTTAACAGGAATACCACTTAGAAAGGATATTAAGTCTAATACACTTTCATATTTTGAAAGAAAGACCGCTTCTCTATATAATCCTAGACAGACGCCAAGTATCTTGGAAACATTAGGCTCAAAAAGTATAGAGTTATTATCAATAGTATGTGGAACACACAATTTTTCTAAAATTTGTTTAACGTTATTATCGTATGGTATAACCAATCTACCATCTCTTTTTACTCCATTCATTAAGGCATTTCTAAGAAGAATAACTTCATTAATTTGCAATAAATCCCAAAAATACAAATAATGCGGATGAAGGGGAATATTCAAAGTTTTGGAAAGCTTGTATGCCAGATCAAAATCAGGATAATACTTATTTGGGTTACTTATCCATTTAAGAATATTTTCCAAAGGAACATCAAATGATTGTGATGCAACAGTGATGTTACCAAACGATTTATTGCATGCATCAATAAAATCGTGCAACCATAGCTCTTCAACATATGCAGTCTTATCAAGAACTGCATTATTTTCTACATAATCTCCGAAGGATATAAGAATATCGCCAAGGAAAAGGATCGTCTCAATTTCATTTTTTACCTTTTCTGCGGTTTTTAAATCTTCAACCTTTACAACAGATCCATCCTTTAATTTAACAACTGGGCCTTCAATTGAATCCACAAATGCAACTGTAGCACTTTTACCAGGTTTATCTATTTTTATTTGTGTTCCTGTAACTAGAGCATAATCTAATACTACAGAAGTTAAAGGGTTTATCCCAACAGTCGCCAACCCCGTATTAAAACATCTACCATATCTTAATCTAAATCCACCTTCTGAACCAGGATAAGAAAGTATAGGCCGCCCAGCTATTACATCTCCAAAATGAGAAAGAGTCGCCGCCTCTTGTAATCCACCCTTCAAATGTGTAAGCCAATTCCAATCTGTTATAGAAAGTTCTTTTACCAACTTTTCTAGTTTACGTGCACGACCTATTAAACCATCATTAAGAACACGTAAGGCACCACCCCTAACACGGTTTGTCTCAATTCTTTTCATATTCCTATGGATAATAACTTCGACAGGATTTGTTTCAACCCCATTAATTTCAACAGGAATATACATCAATGCCGTTTTTATATCTTCATCAGTTACTTTAAATTGAAAATTACCAACTTCACGCTCATAAATTCTTAACTCTTCAATAAATCGACCGATCTCATCATCATAGTCATTCACATGGTAGCGATCGAGACCTAGAACCTTCCTAACTTCGTTAGCTATAACTAAAGTAAAAGCAGCATCTGTACCGCCAGCAGAACGTATAGGCCCAGCAAAGTATATACTAGCATACTGTGAGCCGTCTTTATTTTTCTTTATTGCAATTTTCGATATACCTTGCAACGGTGCAACTGTGACACCATCTGTGACAACGGCCAATCCAGCCCTAATTCCTTTATCTAATGCTTCTTCACGCGATAATGGACCAAATAAACCTGATGCAACATCAATTGCTAAAGTGAGGGCCGCTGCTTCTTTTTTATTATTTTTCAATAGAGTTCTTAATCTTTTTGAAATACCTTTAAGACCTATTAGCTCTTCAACCCTGGAAGCTAGATCAAAAACAATTTTTGTTTCAATGTAGGGAGAAGGATCTAAACCTTTATTTCTTGCCATACTTGCAATTTCGACGGTTCTAGAAATATAATCCGTGATATAAGAATAGTATTTCTCATATTTTGAATTTAAAGCTACGCGTTCTTTAAGCAAGGAAAAGTATTGTTGCATATGTGATACAACAGTACTTTGCAACAGCGATCAACTCATTTTTTCTATCAAATTTTTATTTCCCCACTATTAACTTTATCAATGAATTCATTATATGTATCGATATACTCTTTTTCTTTAGGTGCAGGATAAGGATATAGAAGGTGACACGTTCCACATTTTATATTAACTAAATCGTCTGACACCCTTTCAACTATTAGTGAGATATTACCGCATCTAGGACAGGCCAATATCCTTGGTAACTTTCTTCTGAATACTTTTACCACTCTTCTTTTTCTACGCCCCATTTACACCAACAAAACATGACCTTAAGACATATTTATATAATTATTTCCCATCTTGAAATAAATAAATTATATTTACTAATATTTTTTAAATAATAAAATAAAAATGAATTTAAAAATCAATAAAATAAATAAAAAATTAATAAAATAACTGTAGAAAAATATTATTTTAAAAATCACTTACCGGGTAAAGGTAGCAAGAAAAACCTTAAATTGTTATACGTTAACGTATAACAGATGCTAAAAGAAATACTGAAGGAGGATAAATTATTGGAGAGATTAATCGATAAGGGAAATGTAACAATAAGACAATTAGATTATATTATAGTACGGAAAAAATTGACAGGAAAAATAAGAGATATTTTAATTCAAACTGATAAAGGAAAGATTTCAAAAGCAGCATATTCAATTACAAAGGATAGGGGAATCAATAATATTAAAAAATCATTCTATACTTTAATTCTAGCTTACTACTTAGATATTATTTCGAAAGATAGTTTTATTGTATTAGAAAAAGTAATACACATAATAAATAATGTTAGAGGGAGAACCTTAACCGAAGAACAGGTAGACAATATTATAAAAACTTTAGAAAATATTTTTGATCAATTAATAAATGTATAAAAGTATTTAAACATAGCATTGTGATATAATGTTGCATGATGGATATCATAGACTTTGTGATTGTTGCATCACTAATGTTTGTGATTTTGATATGCTATCATATAATTTTCTATTATAGCAGGAAGAGTGCAAGTATATCAAAGGAGGAATATTCACTTGTAAAAGCAATTTTAACCGAATTTAAGCATAGAATTGATGAACAGAATAAAAAAATCTCAGAAATAATGATAAAAGTTGATTTGATAGAAAATAGAATAGGAGGACAAGCCATAAAAAAAGAGGAAGTAAAATCAAGTACAATTCAAGAAAATATAGAAGTTAGTACCGGAAAGATAGAAAGAACAGATTTGAATTTAAGCGACATAGAACTAAGTATTCTTAAATTTATTTCAACTGGACCCAAAAGTTCAAAGGAAGTTCAACTATCCATAAATAAATCTAGAGAACATACAGCAAGATTACTAAAAAATTTATACTCAAAAAATTTATTAAAGAGAGAAAGCCAAGGCAAATTTTTCGTGTATACATTAAGCGAGGAAGGTAAAAAAGTTATTGCTGGATCATAGGGGAAGATTTTATAATTGAATATATCCATCCGGAAGAACTCCATTTTCTAGTCAATAAGCCTCTATCAACTAACCGCATTAAATATGTGGAAACAAGGGCCTGGCTTAAATCAGTACCTAACTCTTCTTGAGCGATAAGAAGAGCATCAGAAGACGTAAATACACCTACAGAAAAATGTTTGAGTAGTATTTCATAAAATTTTTGGAACTTGGTATCTTTTCGTTCTATTTCACAACTAGTGGAGTTAACGTCCGAATTATTGGAAAGAAAATCATAAAGTCTCTTGATTTCTTCGCCTGACGAAAAACCATTTATTTCAATTTTTATTTTTCTGCCATTATAATCTTCAAATTCAATCTTTATTCTTCTTTTTCCTCCAGAGGACATCTGTTAAACTGATAATTTGATAATAGTGATAAATAGATAAACTGTTAACGAGTTAACTAGTTGGTAAAAGAAAATTTACAACAATTGTCAAAGTTAACATACAGTTAACAGTGCACAGGAAAAAAGACTAAAAAATTATGCGTAAAAACGGTCCAGTGGAAATAAAGGGGTCTTATTCCAGTTGATTAACTGTTAATGTTTTTGAAAACAGGTCCAGTGGAAATAAAGGGGTGACCGCCTAATAATCATAAAAACAAAAAGAAAAAACAATAAACTACCACCCCATTTTTTCCACTAGAAAAATATTAAAGAAATCTCATTTTATTAGATTAAAGAAAAATTACATATAGGTTTAAAAAAATTGATATAGTTTATGATATAGAAAAAAATAAAATAAATATCGGTCCTTTTCTTTTTTTAAAGAAAGTTAAAATCTATTATACTACCTTTTTCCATTAGAAAAAAAGGGGTGTCACAATAAAATAATATATAGTGTTCCAGTAGAAATATTGGTATATGGAAACAAATGACTTTTCCATTGATGAAATATTCAATAGAGCCCTTAATAAAACTAGTATCTTTAAAAATAGGAATGTTTTAAGATCTGACTATATTCCTGATAAATTATATTTTAGAGATGAACAAATTAAAATTGTAGCAGAGACAATTTCTCCTGTCTTACATGGTGCAAGGCCCTCTAATATGTTTCTTTATGGTAAGACTGGTACTGGTAAAACAGCTGTCGCAAAATACGTTTTTTCAAAATTAAGTAAAATAGCTTCTTCTAAATCAATTAATGTTCGCTTTGCTTATGTGAACACTCGAATGGCCGGTACTGAGTATAGGGTTCTTTATGAAATTGCCCGTGATTTTAATATTCCTGTCCCTCATACAGGTCTTGCTATAAGTGAAATTTTTGACAGAATTTTTAAAACTCTTAATGGTGAACATTTTTCTGGCCTTATTATTTTGGATGAAATTGATTTTCTAGTTAAAAGCCATGGTGATGACCTATTATATGAACTTACTCGTGCGAATGAGAAATTATCAGGTGTCTTTATTTCGCTTATAGGTATATCTAATGATTTAACATTTAAAGAATATTTGGATCCGAGAGTTTTAAGTAGCTTAAGTGAAGAGGAACTTGTCTTTCCACCTTATACGGCCGAAGAATTAAAAGTGATTTTGGCAGATAGAATAAGACTAGGTTTTCAACCTAATGTATTTACTGAAGCAGCATTGAATCTAGCGGCCGCGCTCGCTGCTGCTGAACACGGAGATGCCAGACGGGCGGTCGACCTTGTACGGGTAGCTGGTGAAATAGCAGAGCGAAAGAATCTTAATGTTGTTGATGAAGAACAGGTTCGTGAGGCATTATTAAAAATTGATCAGGATAGACTTGTAGATGCGCTTAAATCTTTGCCACTACACAGTAAGCTTGTTGTTTTAAGTGTGGCCAGTTTAAAGGATAATGTTTCAACTGGAGCAGTTTATAATAATTATGTCCAATTATGTAAAAGATTGAATGTTCCTGAGTTAACTACTAGGCGAGTTAGCGGGTTATTAAATGAATTATCTATGTTAGGAATTGTTTCAGCGGAAACTGTTAGTTTAGGCCGTCAAGGTCGTAGTAAAAGGCCCAAACTTTTAATCCCTCTGACTACAGTAAAAACTGTTTTTTCTAATGACCCTGTCCTATTTGATTTGGTTAAATATGTGGAAGATTATGTTGTATAGTTATTTCATTAAAGTTTTTTTCAATAATTTCCAGAGTGCTTAAGTTGACTATTGCTGCTATGCCTGGGGTTGGATTTATTCCGATTGATTTTTGGTGCATGGTTTGGTTCTGAAATGTTCCCGAATTAATTATTAAGGTATTCCTATATTTTGTGTAACCAAAAACATGTACATGGCCGGCATGAAATATGTCTGGTGGTGTATCTATAACTAAAGTGTCTTCTTCTGCTGGTGCTATAATTGTTCTTGCTCCAAAAACTGGCGCTAAATGTCTTGCTCTTAATAATAATTTCATGGCGTTCTCCGGTCTACTTGTTTCTGAAGATGGTGAAAATGCAAAAACGTCATCTAAGCTGCGGCCGTGGTATATTAGGAAATTTACTCCATGCAATTTTATCTCGAGTGGATCTCCATATAATTGTACATTATCCATTCTGTACAATTCTTCACAATATTTTTTTGGAATAGAAGGTTGTGGTAGTGCCTGTCTTGTTGCATCATGGTTTCCGGGAATGATAATAACTTGCATATGCTTAGGTATTTGTTCAATATACTGTGCTGCCAAAATATACTGTTTTCTTATGTCAGTTATTTCTAATTCTTTTTCTTGGTTTGGGTAAATTCCTACACCATCAACAAGGTCTCCTGCTATTATTATGTACTTTAGTCTTTTGATAATTTCTTTATCTCCATGGTGTCCTTGAAGCCAATGTAATAAGTGTTCAAAAGTTTCTCTCTGGAAACTTTTACTTCCTATATGCAAATCTGAGAGCAAAAGTGTATAGACTTCAAGTGCTCCCGTTTGTAACACTCTATCCGGTACTTCGGGAAATTCTATTCTTGTAGCATAAGCTATACCTTCCTTTATAGACGATATCTCAGCTATTACTAATTGGTCCGGTAAAACTTCTAGGGGATTATGATTTTGAGTATTTTGCTTGGCAACTACTTTTAATACTCCAGTTGGATCTTCAATTTCTAAAATCACCTTATCTTTTGATATCTTTTTCTCTTTTACTAATCCTGCTATCCTTATATCTTTTCCATTTTCTGTAACCTTTTCTATCTTTGTTAGGCTTTTTTGCGAAGGTCTTGAGTTAGCGACTTTCAATAATTTAATGTAACGATTTAAAAAATAATTTTTAAACCCATCTATTCCTTCAAGAATTTTAACTTCATTTCCAGGGTCTTTTAACACTTTAATGTCTGCTTCTATATTTTCATATTCTATTTTACCTTCCAGTTCCTCCCTTTTTGGTAAAATAGATTCAATATCATTTAAGGTAATAAAGGTTGATTCTTTTAATCCAGTTGTCTTCCTTTTTATTATTTCCTTTATTATTCCGTTTTTATTAATATTCCTTTGTTCTGTTAAAATTTCAACTAACTTTTTAAAGGCTTTTGGCTCTATTTGTAAACCTTCTTTAGCAAATTCATATACAATTTTTTCAATATCCTCTTCTGACAATCCTATTAAAACGTATTAGTAATAGGGTTTAAAACTATTTTGTACTATTTATGTTTGATTCCCTTTTATAAATTAAAGCAGTTTAAATAAATAGGGGGTACATTAAAGGGTCATATACAATGAATCATAAAAATTCGTTAATAAATGAGGCTACTCATGTCCTGTATGGACAGGATAAAAGATCCAATGATTCACTAGAAGGATATGAGAAAATAATTAGTGTCTTTATCCCTGTTTATGAAAATTCAGATTTTCTAGATTCATTACTAGGTTCATTATTAAGAGATGATTATAAAAATAAGGAAATCTTTGTAATAATAGATAATCCAAGTCAAAGCCTATTAAATGTTGTTGAAAAATATAAGGATATAAATTCACAGCTTTTTTTTATTTTAAATTCGCAGCGTGTAGGTAAAGTAAATGCCTTAAATGATGCTGTTAAACGTTCAAGAGGCGAGATTCTCGTTTTCTTAGATTCAGATATTAGGATTGTAAATGAAGGTCATTTTTTAAGTGAGATTGAAAAAGAAATGCTTGAAACAGACATTCTTGATATAAAGAAGGAAGTTATAAAGGATTCTTTTATTTCTAGAATGGTCAATTATGAATTCATTAGTTCAAACTTTGTTAATTACCTCTACTCGAAATTTACGGGAAGATGCTTAGGTATTAATGGTTCCGCTTTTGCAATTAAAAGAAATGTCTTTGAGGAAGTTGGGGGTTTCTCAAGAGTCATTTCAGAAGATCTTGATTTAGCTATTAAGGTTGCATTAAAGGACGGATATTTTAAATTTTATGATAAAATAAAGATTCAGACAAAATGTCCTTCAAATTGGCGTACTTGGTTTAATCAAAGGAAAAGGTGGAGTATAGGTGTTGGATTGTGGATTAAGGATCACTGGCGTGATCTTATAAAGTATATAAGGAAGTATCCTCATATTGCAATATTAAGTTTTATAATACTTTTTCCAACATTTATTCCTATTCTTTTATCATATTTTTTATCAAACTTTTTGGGATATAAAATTTTAAATTTTGTAATAATTTTTTTGGCTACAAAGTTTCCATTTCTTATTGCCTTCCCATTCCTTTTTTCTATTTCACTTTTCATTTTATCGAATATACTGAATTTCATAATAAGTTTTCTTTTCTTTCTCTTTCTCTTTTTCTCTTTTTCTAAAAAGTTAAATCTTGATTTTAATTTTTTTGAATTTACTGTGTATTATTATCTTTACCAACCTTTTGCTTTCTTTGTACTTATTGTTGGAATGATAACTCCATTCATTTATAGGAAATATAAACTTGATTGGAAGGTCTGATAAACTAATTTTTTAGGAAGGTAAGCCCTGGGCGGGGGTTGAACCCGCGAACCTCCGCCTTACCAAGGCGGCGCTCTACCAACTGAGCTACCAGGGCTCAATTACGGTTAGTAATATTTCTATTTATAAATAACTGTTGTACCTAAATATTTTTATATGAAAGGATTTACGGGTTTTATAACATTTGAGTGCCTATGTTTGCAAAACTCTTCGATAAAAAAACGTTTGAACCCGAGGATGAACTATTTATTCTAGATTATTGGAAAAAAACAAATGTTTATCGCTGTTTTAATCCATCATATGAATGGTTCGTAATAGACATTCCTCCTCCATACGCTACAGGTTCAATGCATGTTGGTGGTTCGGCCCATTACGTGCAAATTGATATTATCGCAAGGTATTTCAGGATGAACAAAAAGAATGTATTTTTTCCTTGGGGCGTAGACAGAAATGGCTTACCTGTCGAGTTGATGGCTGAAAAAAAGTTGAATAAGAAAGCAACCGATATTCCTAGAGAAATATTTTTAGAACAATGTAAAAAAATACTTGATGAAACAGAAAGCAGAATTGTTGAAACGCTCTACAGGTTAGGGTTAAGTTGTGACTTTGAAAATGGTTATAGAACTGATTCCCCTGACTATAGGGCCTTTACGCAAGAAACATTTATTGAAGTTTGGAAAAAAGGTTTAGTTTATGAAGAGGAAAGACCGGTTAATTGGTGTCCAAGTTGCAAGACGACAATTGCTGACGCTGAATTAGAAAAAGAAGAGCGGGAATCTACACTTTTCTATATTAAGTTTCAATTAGAATCAGAATCATCTACTACCCTAAACTATATTGTTGTTGCAACTACCAGGCCTGAATTATTAGGTGCATGCCAGGCTATAATATTTAATCCTGATGATAATAGATATTCTAGTCTTAAAGGTTCCTATGCTATTGTCCCAATATATAATCATAAGGTTCCAATAATTCCTCATCCATACGCAAAACCTGAATTTGGAAGCGGCTTAGTAATGATCTGTTCCTATGGTGATCAGTCGGATATTAGGTTATTTAAAGAACTGAGATTAAAACCTAAAGTATTGTTAAATGAGAATGCAGTAATGAATGAAAATTCAGGCCCACTTTTTGGTCTGAAGGTTGAAGAAGCTAGGAAAAAAATAGTTTCTTTGTTAGAAGAAGAATCACTATTGCTTAAAAAAGAAGTTATAACTCAGAATGTCCCAGTATGTTGGCGTTGTTCGACACCGGTAGAATATATAAATGTGAAAGAATATTACCTTAAGCAAATTGAATTTTTAGAGGATATTCTTAGAATTTCAAAGGAACAGATAAAATTCTTCCCTCCAGAATCTATCAATATTTTAATTAATTGGATAAATTCTATTACATCTGACTGGCCTATTTCTAGAAGACGTTTCTATGGAACTGAACTACCTATTTGGTATTGCAAGAAATGCGGCGCCCCTAATCTACCTTTACCTGGAAACTATTATCAACCCTGGAAACAACCTTGTCCCTTAGAAAGTTGTAAAAATTGTGGTGGAAGAGACTTTGAAGGTGAAATTAGAACATTTGATACATGGGTTGACTCTAGTGTTTCTGCATTATATGTGCTAAGACTTGGTAGAAAATTAGGGTATCCTCTACCGGATGTCCCAGTGGGGATGCGTCCTCAAGGGATAGATATAGTTAGGACATGGCTTTTTTATTCCTTACTAAGAATTTATCAGTTAACTCAAAAGCCAGCTTTTAAGTATGTGCGTCTCTCGGGCATGGGCCTTGATGAGCGTGGGCGCGCTATGCACAGGCACTTAGGAAATGTGGTGTATCCTGAGCCGATTGTAAAAAAATATGGTGCGGACGCCTTTAGATTATGGGCTGCAAGTGAAGCAAAGTTGGGATCAAATTATCTGTTTTCTGAAAGCAGGGTTTCCGGTGCAAGGAAGTTTATCACAAAACTCTGGAACATTTCACGTTTTATTTCCCAATTCCCACCATGTGAAGAGATGCCATTGGAACCAATAGATAAAGCCATACTAGAAAAGCTGGATGAATTAATACAGGTGTGCAGGCTTTCCTTTGAGGAACTCGATTCATTTGAAGCCGTACGTGCAATTAGATATTTCACTTGGAATATATTTGCAGATCACTATATTGAAGCGGTAAAATCTCGGGCCTATAATAAGAATAAGGAATTCTCCGAAATCTCTTCTAAGAGTGCTATTTCCACACTCTACCGTGTTCTTTATACAATAATTTGCCTACTTGCACCTATAACTCCATTTGTTTCAGAAGCAATTTATCAAAAAGTCTTCCATTTCAAGGAAAGTGTCCATCTTGAAGAATATCCGATTCCGCGAGGGCAAAAAAGAGAGTTTTCTGACCTTTTTGATAAATTTATGCAACTAAATTCTGTTATATGGAGTTATAAAAAGAAGAAATCATTATCACTGGCTTCACCAATTTCAAGGCTATGCATACCAAAAGAGTTAAAAGTGTTTGAAAAAGAAATAATTTCAATGCATAAAGTTAAAGAAATATTTTATGGCATGCCGTCATCAAATGATTTTGAAAAACTCGATGAAAATATCTTTGTTAAACTTTAGGCACGTGGTCTATACCTTAATATTGCCCCAATCCCTCCAAAGTTTTTAAGCATCATACCTGACTCTGTTTTAGATGAAATCACTTCTACCCGCGCTCCAACTAAATCAGCTTTTCTGGCAATGTACTCAATATAATCCTCTTCTTCTACTTCATAGTCCAATCTTTGGCATCCTGTGCAAGCTGAAGCCAAAATTTCCTGTTTACGTTTTATATATTCATCACGAGCAATATATTCAATAATTTCCTTTCCACAATATTTACATTTAACCTTAAGTACAATAATATTAATGTCTTCAACAACAATTATTGTATCAACATTACCTTGATTAAGGCTGTTTTCTACTGCATTAATACCATAAACTGCTAAGCCGTCCTCTTTTGTCACCTCGCGCAAAAAGTTTTGAACTAACTTAATTTCTTCAACAAGTCTTAGGTCTTCCAAAACTTTTTCTGCTTTCATAACTGTCTCACGAATTCCCTCTTCTCCAGCATAAGAAGTGTCTATTACAGCAACAATTTTATCTCTTAATTGATAATGTAAATATTCTCCTTTCAAAAAATCATCTTTTGTAGGTCCAGGCCCGCTAACAATTAGTTTACTTACCTTATTTTCTTCTAAAAACAATTTTGTTGCATGTCTCCCAACTCGATGGAAAAAATCATTCACTTCCATTTCTCTCAAACGTTCAAATCTTCTTGCTGATTGCCCTCCTGCTCTATGTTTTCCCGATATTCCAGATGTCAGAACCTCCGCTACCTCTATTCTATCGCCGTAGAGTAATCCTAAACCAGCCTCTGATGTATCTATTGAAATTATTCCAATTAATGTCTCCTCCTTTAACATTTCTTGCAAAAATTCTGTATGGAAATGATCATCACATCTGTAAAGATATGTTTGTACAGGCTTAATTGGCACTATTTCATAAAGGAAAATTGTTTCACTTCCTGGCCCATTAGTTGGTAAAGCGCCACAAAATATGACGAGCCCATTTTCAGGTGCTTTCTTATATAGTTTTAAACGTTGCATAGTTTTTACTAAAGCATCTTGTACATGTGTTCTTGTGGTATCTGATTTTATATTAGATGCGGTACCCCATTCTTCTCTTAGAGCATTTATTACTTCATGGATGGGTTTCCCCGGAGGTATATATAATGAAATTAATTCGGTACCCCTCCCTCTTTTCTTTGAAAGTTCTGCCACTAATTGTTTTAATCTATACTTCTCAACTGAACTTTTTTCTTTGTCACTCTCCATTTTTACATCACAGTATGTTTTTATCTTGCCATTTAAGATAGTTATGCGAGATACCCTTGCAACGTGTGGTAATTAAATTAAGTGGTTCTATATTTAGACAACCCTTTGATTTAAACTATATTAAAGTTCTGTGTGAATCCTTTGTTTCCTTATTAAATGAAGGTATACAGCCAATAATAGTCTCTGGTGGTGGTGAAGTTGCAAGAAACTACATAAATGCCCTGCGTGCTTTTGGTGTAGACGAAACCACTTTGGATGAAATTGGCATATCTGTGTCAAGATTAAATGCAAAAATAATTATTGGTGCTCTTGGTGCCTCCGCTTATCCACTAGTGCCCTCTTCAATGGATGAATTGTCTTTAGCACTAAATTTAGGAAAAATAGTTGTTCTCGGTGGCCTTTATCCAGGACATTCTACTAATGCCACCGCGGCCTTGGTTGCAGAAAAATCTAGAGCTATACTTTTTGTTAACGCGACAGATGTCGATGGCGTCTATACAGCGGACCCTAAAATTGATAAGAATGCAAAAAAATATGATCAAATAGACACAAAAACTCTTTTTAATTTGGTCACATCTTCTCCTATCATTGCAGGTTCATATGATCTTTTTGATCCTTTAGCTATTAAAATAATTGAACGATCTAATATCAGAACAAAGATAATTCTTTGTACGCCGCAAAATATATTAAATGCAATAAAAGGTTCTAAGGTAGGTACTGAAATAGTGATAAAGTGAGTTGAATGTCAGAAAAACAAAATAAGTCCCGAACAATCCCTCCGCATACACACTGCAAAATTTGTGGTGCCGCTATTCCAGTAGGAAAAACCTTCTGCTCAAATGCATGTATGCAAAAGTCTATTGAAATGGATAAAAGAATGAAACGTACACAACTAATCTATCTGATAACTTTCATAATTCTTATGCTATTTACATTAGTCTTCTTTTTTATAAGACCCCCACATTAAAGAATAATCTGCTCACATAATCTTAACGAGAAAACATTCTGTAAACAAAATTTACCTAAAACTGTAAACTTTCGTTTGTAATATAGTGCGGGGGGTGGGATTTGAACCCACGAACGCCTACGCGAACAGATCTTGAGTCTGTCCCCTTTGACCTGGCTCGGGAACCCCCGCACCATACAAATAATTGACTTTAATTTATAAAAATTAAAATCATCAACTACATATATTATCAGCAAAATTTTTATATCCCTTTTTAGCGGTTAATGTTTGCGCAATGGCGGCGCTTTGTTAGAGCATGGGGACAAAGTTCCCTTTTTGCGATGAATAACAAGCCTCCAGTTGCGCGTACAAGATGAGGGTTCGAAGTAAAACTTCGGATCCGAGAAGGGATGTGATGCTTAGCCGATTAAAAGCAGTGCGTCCGACTCCGGTTGATCCTGCCGGACCCGACTGCTATCGGAATGGGACTAAGCCATGCGAGTCGTATGTCCCTGGACTGCCAGGGGCATGGCGAACGGCTCAGTAACACGTGGCCAACCTACCCTCAAGATGCGGATAACCCCGGGAAACTGGGACTAATCCGCAATAGGTCCAGATTTCTGGAATGAATCTGGACCGAAAGGGTAACATGAGCATGTTTCATGTTACCGCTTGAGGATGGGGCTACGGCCGATCAGGCTGTTGGTGGGGTAACGGCCCACCAAACCTTTGACCGGTACGGGCTTTGAGAGAAGGAGCCCGGAGATGGACACTGAGACAAGGGTCCAGGCCCTATGGGGCGCAGCAGGCGCGAAACCTCCACAATGGGCGAAAGCCTGATGGGGTCATTCCGAGTGCCATCCGCTAAGGATGGCTTTTCCCAAGTCTAAACCGCTTGGGGAATAAGGGGAGGGCAAGTCTGGTGTCAGCCGCCGCGGTAATACCAGCTCCCCGAGTGGTCGGGACGGTTATTTGGCCTAAAGCATCCGTAGCCGGCCCTGTCCGTCTTCCGTTAAATCTAACGGCCCAACCGTTAGGCTGCGGAAGATACCACAGGGCTAGGGGGCGGGAGAGGTGGACGGTACTCCAAGGGTAGGGGTAAAATCCTCTGATCCTTGGAAGACCACCGGTGGCGAAGGCGGTCCACCAGAACGCGCCCGACGGTGAGGGATGAAAGCTGGGGGAGCGAACCGGATTAGATACCCGGGTAGTCCCAGCCGTAAACGATGCGAGCTAGGTGACAGAATGGCCTAAGAGCCATTCTGCTGCCGCAGGGAAGCCGTTAAGCTCGCCGCCTGGGGAGTACGGACGCAAGTCTGAAACTTAAAGGAATTGGCGGGGGAGCACCACAAGGGGTGAAGCCTGCGGTTCAATTGGAGTCAACGCCGGGAACCTCACCAGGGGAGACAGCAGGATGAAGGTCAAGCTAAAGACTTTACCCGACGAGCTGAGAGGAGGTGCATGGCCGTCGCCAGCTCGTGCCGTGAGGTGTCCTGTTAAGTCAGGCAACGAGCGAGACCCTCGCCGCTAGTTGCTGTCCTCTCCCGCAAGGGAGAGGAAGGTAGTTAGCGGGACTGCCGCCGTTCAAGGCGGAGGAAGGAGAGGGCTACGGCAGGTCAGTATGCCCCGAAACCCCTGGGCCACACGCGGGCTGCAATGGTAGGGACAGAGGGTGTCCAACTCCGAAAGGAGGAGGTAAACCCTAAACCCTACCCCAGTTGTGATTGAGGGTTGCAACCCACCCTCATGAATATGGAATCCCTAGTAACCGCGTGTCACCATCGCGCGGTGAATACGTCCCTGCTCCTTGCACACACCGCCCGTCGCTTCACCCGAGTTGGGTTTTGGTGAGGTGGCTCCATGTTGGGGTCATCGAACCAAAACCCGACAAGGGGGGAGAAGTCGTAACAAGGTGGCCGTACGGGAACGTGCGGCCGGATCACCTCCTTCGAAAGTTAATCGGCTAAGCATCACATCTACTTGATGCAATCCATGATCCATACAGATCATGGATGAAGGACATAGGAGACCTATGGTCTCCAATGAATGTCGTGCATAGGTGTGACAGCCAGACAGTATCTCTCCGACAACGACGCCTTTTGGTGGATGGCTCGGCTTGGAGGGCGAAGAAGGGCGTGGCAAGCTGCGAAAAGGCCGGAGTAGGCGCATGCGGCCGTTGATTCCGGCATCCCCGAATGGGAATTCCTGTTATCTAGGTCGCAAGACCTAGATAACGATCCGAAAGGATCGCGAACCACCCGAACGGAAACATCCTAGTAGGGTGAGGAAAAGAAATCAATTGAGATTCCCTGAGTAGCGGCGAGCGAAAAGGGAAAAGCCCAAACCGAACTACATTGGGTGACCAATGTAGGATGTGGCGGTTGCTGACAGCATTATGGTAACTTTTCCCATTAGCCGAAGTGGTCTGGAATGACCCGACATAGAGGGTGAAATCCCCGTAGGCAAAAATGGGAAAAGTTATCGCTGTCAGCCAGAGTACTTGGCCTTGACAATGGCTAAGGAATATGGGGGAAAGTGGCCTCCAAGGCTAAATACCTTCCAAGACCGATAGCGCACTAGTACCGTGAGGGAAAGCTGAAAAGTACCCCGAGAGGGGGGTGAAAAGAGCCTGAAACCAAAAGGTTACAGACGAGTGCGGCCTGAAAGGAATGTAAATGCTAAGCAACATTATCTGTTGGAGTTTTTCTCCAGCATTTAATGTTGTTTAGCATTAAGCATTCCAGGGTCGCACGCTCCGTCTAGAAACACGGGCCGGGGAGTTTACTGTCACGGCGAGCTTAAGGGTTAAAAGCCCGAAGGCGAAGGGAAACCGAATCTCCGCATGGAACTTTATAGTTCCAGAGGGAGAGGGTCTGAAAGGGCCTTTAGTCGTGGCAGTAAGACTAGAAACCGAGCGATCGTGCCCTGGGCAGGACGAAGGCGGGCGAAAGCCCGCTGGAGGTCCGAAAGGGTGCTGACGTGCAAATCGCTCCCTTGACCTGGGGCAAGGGGCCAAAAGCCCATCTAGCTCGGTGATCGCTAGTTCCTCCCGAAATAGATCTCAGTCTAGTCCTGGCAGATAGGGATAAAGCTGTAGAGTGAGGATAAGCGAGCAAGGATCCGAAAGGGTCCACTCGCTTTTCAAACTCCGAAGGCTTTATCCTAGAAGAAGCCAGGAAGCGGGTTTATGTGGGGTAAGCTCCATAACCGAGAGGGGGACAACCCAGACTAGAGTTAAGGCCCCCAAATGTCGGCTAAGTGTCAAACCGAAGGGTGTCACCGAGCTTAGACAGCAGGGAGGTAGGCTTAGAAGCAGCCATCCTTTAAAGAGTGCGTAACAGCTCACCTGCCGAGCTCGGTGGCCCCGAAAATGGACGGGGCTTAAGCCGACTGCCGATACTCTAGGTCACGGTCCCCAAGACCGTGGCGGTAGGGAGGCGTAGGGGTTGGGTAGAAGCTGAGCCGTAAGGTTCAGTGGACCGACCTCTAGTGCAGATCCCGGTGGTAGTAGCAGCATAGTCAGGTGAGAATCCTGACCACCGAAAGGGCAAGGGTTTCCTGGCAACGCGTCGTCGACCAGGAGTAAGCCGGTCCTAAGTCCACGTTCAACTTGCGTGGACGAAAGGGAAACCGGTTAATATTCCGGTGCCTTGGATAGCACGCGTTACCAGACGAAAGTCTGGTAACACACTATTCTTAGTGCGTTCAAGATAGCTGGAGTGGAGCCGTCGCTCCATTTAACTCTACAAGGTAGGAGGAGTGTCGTAATGACGAGAATCCTACCGAGTGAGGAATAGCCGACCATTTGGTCGGTTCCAGCGATTCTTGGACGCCATGAAAACTAAGAATAGGAGTGCTATCCAAGACCGTACCGAGAACCGACACAGGTGCCCTGGGTGAGAAGCCCAAGGTGTATCGGGAATACCGTAGGCGAGGGAACTCGGCAAATTAGCCCCGTACCTTCGGTATAAGGGGTGCCTGTGACCTTGGCGAAACCAGGGTCGCAGGTCGCAGTGACAAGGGGGTCCCGACTGTTTAATAAAAACATAGGAGACTGCAAGCCCGAAAGGGTGTGTACAGTCTCTGAATCCTGGCCAGTGGCGGTACCTAAAACCCGGGTACAACCGGGCTAAGGGCCGCTAAACGCCGGGAGTAACTCTGACTCTCTTAAGGTAGCCAAATGCCTTGTCGGGTAAGTTCCGACGTGCATGAATGGATCAACGAGGGCCCCACTGTCCCCGCCTACTACCCGGCGAACCCACATAACGTGGACGAACAGTCCACGAACTCCCATCGGGGAGAGAAGTCCCTGTGGAGCTTTACTGCAGCCTGTCGTTGTGCCGTGGTCGGGGTTGCAGAGCGTAGCTGGGAGCCTTAGAAGGTGTTCCTCTGGGAACACTGGAGGCGCCAATGTAACACCAGCCAACTCCGACTACAGCACTAACTACGGGTAACCGTAGGACACCGGCAGGTGGGCAGTTCGGCTGGGGCGGCACCCCCTTGAAAAGATATCGAGGGGGCCCAAAGGTTGGCTCAAGCGGGTCAGAACTCCGCTGTAGAGGGCAAGGCCAAAAGCCAGCCTGACTGGATTCTTCACAGAGGAGAATCCAGAGGCGAAAGCCGGGCCTAGCGATCATTCGTGTCCCCACCATTGGGGGCCGGATGTGACAGAAAAGTTACCCCAGGGATAACAGGCTCGTCGCGGGCGAGAGTCCCCATCGACCCCGCGGTTTGGTACCTCGATGTCGGCTCTTCCCATCCTGGTCCTGCAGCAGGGGCCAAGGGTGGGGCTGCTCGCCCATTAAAGGGGAACGTGAGCTGGGTTTAGACCGTCGTGAGACAGGTCGGTCTCTACCTGATGGGAGCGGAGGGTGTCTGAGAGGAAGTTGTCCCTAGTACGAGAGGAACGGGGCAACGCAGCCTCTGGTGTACCGGCTGTCCGACAGGGCAAGCCGGGCAGCTAAGCTGTTGGGGATAAGAGCTGAAGGCATCTAAGCTCGAAGCCCCTCTCGAGAAAAGACACCCTTCCATAGTGTCCTCCTCACGGGGGATGCTATGGACGAGGACGGGGATAGAAGATCCCGTTGATAGGACAGGGGTGTAAGCAAGGAGACCTTCGGGTCGACTTGTTAAGCCCGCTGTCACTAATAGTCCAAGGTCGGATTGATGCTGTCTGGCCACAAAACCTATGCACGATAATTCATATTTCACATTTTTTAATAGAAATTCAATTTTTTAAAAATTTTATTGTTGTATCTAATCCATTTGACTATTTTTCAGATGATTGCTTTTCATAATTTTCTATAAAAGTTACTTTTTGAATATGAGGTAAAAATTTGAATATGTCATTCGCTAGCGCTCTCTTAACAATCTGTAATCCTTCTTCAAGATAGAGTTCGAAAGGTAATTCGAATACTACTGTATTATCTTGTATAGAAAATTTCACTTTTTCTTTTTCTATTGGTATTCTTCTTAAAAATAATGCCTCTATCTTCTCAGAGTCTTCTTTTAATTCCTTTACTACCTGAACTTCATAAACAATTGTCTTACCAGAATACTTATGATTAAAATCAATATGTACTCTTCCTGATGCTAAAAGCTTAACACGTCCTACTCTATTATCTATCTCAACTTCATCGCCAACCCTTAATTGGGCTGCACGTTCTCCAAGCTTACGTAATGGAATAACTTTTACCTTTGAGGGATCCCACACACCAAAAGCTTTTTCAGGAGGAATTTCCATAGATAACTTTTCTCCCACATTCATTTCCTTTAACTTGTCATCTAAAGGCTCTAGGACCCACCTTTCTCCAACAGCAATCAACCTTGGCATATACTTTCTAGTTGGATCAAATACATTATACTCTTTAGCCTTATCTTCCAAAGTGGTCTCAATAAGTTCATTAGTTTCCTTAACAATCCCAGTTAGATTAACATATACTAAAGTACCTTGCTCAAATGGCATATAAAACCCCCAATTTATCTTCTATTTATTTTTTTAGATTCTCCCAATCTTTCTTATTCTTTCTTCACCATTAATTTCCTTAATTATTTTAGAAACTGGTTCAGGAACCAAGTCTTCCCAAGGTTTTCCCTCCAAGATACTATTACGTATTTCCGTGGCCACAAACTTTTCTCTTTCTGTCAGAGGCACTTCTACTACTGTAAATTTTTCTTCTAAAAAAAGTCTTGTAGTCAACGGATCATTGGAGAAAACGACATCAAACTTTGGAACAAGCATTCTAACCATTTTCGTCCACAAATAGTGTGCCTTTAGATCAGGTATCGGTATAATCATCCATCTCCTTGGATCAATATTTTCTTTTTCTAAAACAGACTTTATCATTAATATTCTTTCTGCTGCCGTAAATGGATTCCTTTTTTCATGACTTTTATTGGCACTCCCTAAACCTATATACAAGAACTCAGTTTGTTCCAGAGCATACTTAATTGCAAATAAATGCCCATAATGGAATGGTTGAAATCTTCCAATGAAAAGTGCTGTCTTATACTTGCTCATCCCTTTTAGCTCTTACTATCGACAATTAAAGTTTTTATTAATCAAGATTATAAATTACTCTATTAAATCTTTTCCACTCTTTGTCTAGATATTATACGTTTATGTTTTATAGCATAAAGAAATAAATGTTTAAATCAAAATCTAAATTAACCACAAATGTGGATATAAAAGGGTGAAGGTGAACAAAAATTGTATATCCCTGGCGCAACAGCCTTAGGAATCGTGTTTAAAGATGGTGTAGTACTAGGCGCAGACAAAAGATTCGCATATGGTAATTTCCTGCTAAGTAGAAGTTCAAAAAAGGTATTTCTTATATCAAATAACGTTGGTGCCGCCTGTGCAGGTATGATTTCAGACATGCAGAATCTTATAAAACGGGTCACAGTTGAGATAAAACTTAGAGAGCTTGAGATAAAACGGCCAGTTCCTCCAAACTCTGTCGCAAAATTAATGTCCGTCATAATGTTTAGTGAACGTCTCTATCCACTATTAACTCAAGTCATAGTTGGTGGCGTTGATGAAAAACCGTCTGTTTATGTTTTAGATCCCTTAGGTTCCATTATTCCAGACGAATATGCAACAGTAGGTTCTGGAACAGAAATCGCTATTGGAATAATTGAAAGCGAATATAAGAAAGGAATGGATGAAAAAGCTGCAACAGAACTCGCGATTAAGGCTCTCAAAGCAGCCATGCAAAGAGATATAGCAAGCGGTGACGGAATAGACCTATTAATAATAAAGTCAAATGAAAGCAAAGAACAGGAAATTAAGCTTCAATAGTTATATATAACCTGTTAGATAGTTCAATTATGACTTTCTACCCTCAAGAACTGCATTTAAGACTAAAGAAACAAAAGTACCAACTTGTTGGTACCCATTCAGCGGTAAAAAAATGTAATTGGCTCCATCAAAGTCTCCTATACAATAGAGTATGCTACAAAGAGGAATTTTTCGGAATAAAGTCACATCGTTGTTTACAAATGTCCCCAACCCTTTTCCACTGTAACTTCCATTGTTTGCATTGCTGGAGAATAATGCCCGAAGACATCGGTCTCGCTTGGGACGAGCTTTCGCCACCAAAGCAAGGATGGGATCCACCAGAAAAAGTATTTAAAGAATCATTTGAAGCACAGAGAAAAATACTTTCAGGTTACAAATCCCTTGTCCTAAAGGGAAAAATCTCTCCTTCAAAATATGCTGAAGCTCTCAATCCAACCCAAGTTGCAATTTCCCTCACAGGCGAGCCTACACTTTATCCATTTTTAGGTGATCTAATAGAGTTGTATAAAAAGGCGGGCTGCACTGTTTTTTTAGTAACAAACGGCACCTTACCTAACGCAATATCCTCACTCTCAAGTTTACCCACCCAACTTTACATTTCTTTAACTGCCTACGATTACGAATCTTTTATTAAATTAAATAGACCCTTGTCAAAGGATCTTTGGAACTCGATTCTAAAATCATTAGAAATATTAAAATCGTTAGAATGTCCAACTGTTCTGAGAATTACTTCAATAAAGGGTCTAAATATGGGTGCCTCTGACGCTTTTGCAAAAATAATAAACAAATATGAACCACTATATGTGGAAACCAAAGCATACATGCATATTGGCTATTCCATGTATAGGCTAAAAAGAGAAAATATGCCTTCGCATGATGACATCAAAACATTTGCCAAATTAATAGCCGAAAAAACAGGTTATAATATAATAGGTGAATCAAAGGCCAGCAGGGTTGTCCTACTGTCTAAAAAACTGCTTTCTCCAAAAAAGTTTAACTAGTACAAAAATACATTTTTTTAAGATGAATAAAATAGAAGACGAGATAAATTTTGATAATCTGTTAAAATGCTTGGAAGAACTTGATGCACAAAGAGAGTATGCATATAAGGAAAGTAGACAAATACTAATTTACTTTCCACGAATCTTCGCATTATTACATGAAGAAAAGTATGAGAAAGTAAAAGATTTACTGAAACAACTTGAAACTAAAATAAAGAAGCTTAAATCGGAAATTAATTGGCGTTGGCAAAAATATCTTTTTCCTGCGCAAATTGAATATGTTGAAGCCTATACGTATTTATGTGTACTCCAAGAGGCGAGGGTGCCTTCAGAACAAGAAATAGATGTTGAAGTAGACACTTATCTACTTGGTTTACTTGATTGTATAGGCGAGCTGAGACGTGCAGTATATGATTATATAAACCAAAAAAATTACAATAAAGCTAACTTTTGCTTTATTTCAATGAAAATTATATTTGAAAAAATTTTTCCACTTTCATACTTTGATAACGTGATTCCAGGACTTAGACATAAAGTTGACTTGGCTAGAAAGTTAATCGAAGAAACATATGTTGACCTAACTAAAATAAGTGTGTTCAAAGTTTAAATTACGAGTATACTAAATTATTGTAAAAAACCTTAAGTCAATAAGTCGTATAAGATGTTGCGTATGAAACTATCTTTTAGAGAAATAAAATCTTCTATTCTGCCCACCTTGTTAGAGCTTCTATACTTAGGGGCTAAAGATAAGCCTATTGAAATATCTACATCTGAATTGGGAAAACGGTTAGGGAAGTCGCAACAAAGTATATCAAAGCATCTCATAGAACTTCAAAAGCTCGGGCTGATTGAAGTTACTTATAGAAAAAGAAAGTCTGTAATAAAATTGACAGAAAACGGTGTATCAATCCTATTAAGCCTATATGCTACTCTTCGAGAGATCTTTGAAGAGGCACCAAATGTGATCGAATTTACTGGCACTGTTTTTTCAGGATTAGGTGAAGGTTCGTATTATGTTACAATTGAAGGCTATAGACAACAATTTATTAAAAAACTCGGTTTTGACCCCTATCCGGGAACATTAAACGTTCGCTTAACATCTGCAGTAGAAAAATGCCAAAGAAAGGATTTAGAATATTATAGTGGTATTTTAATAGAAGGCTTTAATGATGAATATAGAACTTATGGTGGTGCAAAATGTTTTCCTGCTATAATTAATGACACAGTTGAAGGTGCAATAGTTTTGACAAAGCGTTCACTATATGATGAATCAGTATTAGAAGTTATAGCTCCAGTAAATCTTAGAAATAGATTAAATCTAAAAGATGGTGATAAAATTAGATTAAAAGTTTATATTTCAGAGAGAAGTATAAACTCTAAATCTGGTTTGTAATATTAGGATCCTTTAAAAGAGTTGAACTTTTCACGCCCTCCAGCTTTTCAGAAATCCTTATCACTTTAACATCCAATCCATTTTTTGCCGCAAAATCTTTAATCTCATCCTCTTTATGCACCTGGTCGTATCCTAGTACGACAACATCTGGTCTAATCTTTAAAATCATATCATATATTTTTTCATTCTCTCCTCCTAATAAAGCATAATCCACGATCTTTAAGGCGCTCACAAGTTCAAGTCTCTTATTTTCATCATTGTATGGTTTCCTTCCTCTAATTTTTTCAGCTATCTTATCCCTTGATACGACAACAACTAATATGTCTCCTAAACTTTTCGCTTTCCTTAAGGTCAACAGATGTCCTGGATGTAAGATGTCAAATGTACCTCCGCATAAAACAACTTTAATTGTTCTCCTTCCCTTACAAGTAAGTTTTATTCCATCCCGGGTCCTTTTAATAAATCCTTTTCTAATAAGCATGCTGATAATCTCTTTATTTTTTTGCCTAAACGGCGTCAGAAACATGCTACTGTTTCTGAAATTAATTTTATTTCCTTTTAAATTTTCTAAAAAAATTTTTAAAAGAAACTCTCTTTCAATCTCTTTTTTATTCAATTTTCACCACTTTAAATCTAGAATTTTTTGAAATCTTAGTGCATCAAGTAGTCCTTCTGCGTATCCAACGCTTAGCATCGCCAAATTTTCTTCACCCAAATTAAAAAATCTTATGGCATCATCCAAATAACACTCTATGTTCTCGAAAAGGTCTTCGAATTCTTTTTGAGGTAATCTTTTTCTAGCCTCCACCAAAGCTGCTTTTGTATTTCCCACATATCTGTTTACTAGATGTTCAACTCTCCTTTTGATCAGTTTAGAATTGTTTATTTCAGCATATTTTTCCAAATTGAATAATGCACTTAATGCCTCTTTTTCAACAAAATGCAATTCCGATGGTATTATCAACGAATAGGGTGGTCCTCCAAAATCTATTTCTAGTAATTCTTGAACTTTACCTACATAAACTTTCTCATCTTCTCTAAACATCCTGCAAGCAACTATTACAAAGGTCTCGTTGGAAAATGCTCCAAGCTTGAAAATTTCTTCGGCCTCCTTGAGTATCTGAAATGCATCTTTAGGTGTTACCCCCTCACCAGCTTCCACATCATATTCAAGCAAAAAAACGGTATGCAAGTTTCTAATCAAATTTTCATATAATGTAAAATAAACTGTAGTTGCAGGCGTACCACCCCGTCTAACAATTGTGGCTATTTTTCCAAATTTATACGAATGTAATCCAAAAGAATTCATCAAAATAGATATTATTGAAGTATTATGTATCACCTTATAGGGTATGTTTTTCTTTTTGCATTCCAGAACAAGGGTAAGGTGAGTGGTAGCAAAAAGAGGATCACCTAAAACTGCAAAACTGACATTTTTTATCCTGGCTTCCTCCAACATTCTATCTGTCTCTTCTTCAATCTTTTTTCTTTCAAATATAACGTTTACATCCTTTTTGACTAAATCTTTTAATTCGTCTACAAACTTCTCTGGAAGGCATGTTGTATATCCATCAAGGTAAATTTGATCACTTTCCTTCAGTACTTCAAACCCCTCTAATGTCATCGACCTTATGCCATGAACTCCTAATCCGACTAAAGCCAACATACTCCTACTCCAATAAGTCTATAATACTAGGGTTTTACATTTTACCTTTTTAGACAATAAATTACTCATCATGTTAAATTAAAAAGTTAAAAACACCTTAGCGTTTACCAAATTGAGAGGGCCTGTGGCTCAGCCAGGAAGAGCGGCTGGCTCTTAAACAAAGTGGAGAAACCAGTAGGTCCGGGGTTCAAATCCCCGCAGGCCCGCTAAATTAAAAATTTATTATTTTTCACAATATCAATACCGTTGAAGGGAATGAATTTTAAAGATGTAATAAGGTTCTACGGCCACGAGAATATAAAGGCGACTCATCCAACTACATTTGAAATTACAAAAGAAAACTATGTTACACCCCGAGGTGATTGTATTATTGGAATAAATTCATCAAAGGCCTGTTACGACCTTCTTCCAGAGGTAAAGAGTAAACTAAAAGCAGATGATGTCAAGGTATGTTTGACAATAAAAGTAGGCAATGAAACTTTTAAAGTGCTGGCAAGAGGTTCATCTAAATTACTTTTAATAGATAAAAAAAGTATAGTTGTACGTAAAAGTGATTATGTTTGTCCAAGGACATTAGCAATAAAATCCACAGCTTCTGCAAAAGATTTCCCGAGAAGTTTAATTAAACTTTTACAAAAAAGAGAGTGTGAAGGATTAATGATAATCGAAATTTTTTCTTTATCCTAAAATTTGTAACCATTTTCACCGATTAAAGGTACAAATATGCATTCAATATCCTCTTTCACATCAATTGTTCCATCAGCTCTTTTTATCCCCTTAGTTAAAGTTTGAGTAAAAAGATCGCCAATAGGTGCAAGAATAATTCCTCCCACCTTTAATTGTTTTATTAAAATCTTAGGAAATCGAGGCGCTGCTGCTGTAATGATAATTTTATCATATATTTCCTTTTCCTCATAGGGTGGATATCCAATAGTACCATCTCCATACACAATTTTTACATACTCTGAAAATGTGGTACGGTTAATATTATTCTCTGCAAAGATAACTAAATCCTTTATTCTTTCTATAGTAATAACTTTTCCCTCTTTATCTTTTTTTCCATCACTCACAATATACGCCATTAAAGCTGCATTATACCCACTTCCTGTTCCTATTTCAAGGACACAGTCTCCTTTCTCTAAATCAAGTTCCTCTAGCATGATGGCAACCATGTGAGGTGCTGAAATTGTCTGACCAGTATTTCCTAAGGGAAGAGGTGTATCCAAGTAGGCTTGATTTTTAGTGTCCGGCCAGACGAATTCTTCCCTAGGCACATTTAAGAAACTTAATTCTACCTTTTTACTTCTAATTATTCCCTGTTCCTTTAATCGCCTAACAAGTCTCTTACGTTGTTCTTCAAAATTTACCTTCATTAGAACCATCTATCTAAAGAAGACGCCCTTTTGAGCTTCCTTTCTTCAGCCTCCTTATATTTTTTTATAGCATTAAGTACACGTTCCTCTGAAAACTCATATTTACCGCATAAGAATTCTACTAGGCCATTTTCATCCATTTTCTTAAATTCAATGTTTACAGTTTCTATAACTTTTGGTCTAAGAAAGATTTCGCGAATAGAATTATAGTCCATTAGCTTCAATTCTTCTTGTATGTCCGGTATATTCTCTAATTTACCATATTGCTTTACTGCCTTTAATGCCCTAATCGGTCCATAGCCCTTGAAACCTTCGGGATTAAAATCGGTTCCCACTAAAATTCCTATATCAACTAATTGTTCCCTAGTTATTCCAAGATTCTTTAAAGTTTCATCTAATAATATTTCTTCCGGCTCTACTTCTTGATAAACATTTTTACCTGGGAGCTTCCTTCTTCCAGAAATTGTAATGTTCCTGCATAACCTTTTTCCGCCAAATAAAAGTGTGTCATAATCTTGTGAAACCGCAGCGTAAGCTTTTCCAATTATTGTAAGATATGCTGCTGTAGCTTCTCCTTCAGACGGTGCTTGAATCCAAGGGATTCCCATTAATTCCAAAAGTTTTTTTGAATCACTTATCATTTGGTCCGTTAAATAAGAGGCTCGCTTTGCGTATTTCAGAGCCTCTTCTATGTCTCCCTTTTCTAAGGCGATAGAATACTTAATTTTTGCATCTTCCTTTAATAATTTCCTCCTACTAAGCTCCACGCTCTTTAGTGTAGGTGGTTCCCCATCAAAAACATAAATAGGCTTTATTCCAATTGTAAGCAAGTTCATTGTTCTATAGTAAAGACCACTCAAATGACTTGTTATGTTTCCATGTGAATCTCTTAAAGGCTCTCCGGTCCTTTCACGGATTATGGAAAGAAATTGGTATAAGGCATTATGTGCATCTATAGCTAAAATTTTGTCAGCTAAATCATCTAAAGATATTTTTCTAGCATTAACTATTTCCTTTATATCTACTCCCATTCTATCCCTCTTCCTTTTTTTCTTTCGCTATTTTTTCTATTCTCCTTTTATCTTTTCCACTCCATCTTGTTAAAATTAATCCACCTATTTCTAGTTCAAGCAGGGCAAAATTTAATTCCCTTGATGAAAAATCATAATTATCTTTTTTCAAACTATTTATCAATTCCTTATCTATAATCGCGTTTCTTTCATTTAATTTACTCAATATTATATGCTTAAGATTTGTTCTCATTCTATTCCTCTCCCGCTCATTAGTTGCACCTTCCTTTTTATTCTTATTCCTTTTAATTTAAAAATTTTTCCAATCCTACTAAACCCTCTGACCCTATTACCTTATGTAAAATAAAACAGGAAATGTCTAAGCACGTCAAAACAATTTTTTCTATAGAAAATTTATAAAAAGATTAATTTGCACAAATTAGTTATGGGCCAATCAGAAATACTAATTGCGGGCGGTGGTTTTTCCGGCCTTTTATGTGCAAAAGAATTAGCTTCAAAAAATTTTCCAGTTAAAGTTATAGAAGAGCATAATGAAATAGGTTATCCAAATAAATGTAGTGGTGTTGTATCTTTAAAGACAATTGAAACATTAAATATACCTGTTTCTAAAAATATCGTAGAAAATCAATTTTCAAAAATAATTTTTTATCCTCCAAGTGGTAAAAGAGTAGCAGTTAGTTTTAAAACAAAAAATATCTTTGTTCTAAATAGATACAATGTAGACAATTATCTAGCAGAAGAAGCCATCAAAAATGGTGCAGAAATTTCTTTACTTACGAAAATGATTTCTTTTTCACAAAATGATACATGCGTTAAAATAAAACTTACAGGTGATCAATCACTAACTTCCAGTTATTTGATAGATGCACGAGGTGTCTCTTCGTACGTTGATAAATTAGGTTTGTATAATGGTGTACAGTTGTACGCATTTTACAAAGATTTTGAAGCAGACGCGATTCATGTTTTTTTTGATAAAAGTTTTTCTCCTGGTTTTTTCGCCTGGTTAATCCCCCTCAATGAAAACTTAGCAAAAATTGGTCTCGCCTCAAAACAAAATACATTTGAATTTACTAAAATATTCCTCAAAAAAATAGGTGTAAAACATTTCCTAAAAATTTACTTTTCTCCGATTGTAGTGGGTGGTGTAAGACAAAATCTTGTAGAAGGACGAATCCTATATGTTGGCGATTCAGCGGGCCAAACTAAACCAACCACGGGTGGAGGAATATATTTTGGTGGTATAGGTGCACTCCTTTTAGCAAAAGCGATTGCTAGTAAATTATCTGATCCCAAAATTTGTTTAGCAGATGAATATGAAAAAAATTGGTTATCGTTTTTCAAAAACGAGGTAGAACTAATGAAATTTGCAAGAAAGGTATATGAAAGCATGGACAACGATAAAATTGAAAGATTATTTTCTATAGCAAAAGAAGTTATTTCAACCAAAGATGTTTTAGAAATCGATTACGACTTGCATTTATCATCAATAATTAAACTCTTAGGAGTCAAAAATACGTTAAAAATCTGCAAGGAAATTTTTGGCAACGTAGTAACAGATCATCTTAAAAGGTTTAATAATTTGATAAAGTAAACTTTATTTATCATTTAAATGTGTGCGTTGGTATGTCGGAGATAAAATTACCTAAATGCTCATCTTGCAATAGACCTATTTCTGTAGGAGAGAAAGCGGTAAAGTTTTATTGTCCAAATTGTGGCATAGTACAAATTTGGCGATGCGAAAAATGCAGAGCCTTTGCTAGAGTTTATAAATGTATAAATTGTGGTTTTGAAGGACCTTAGCGTGATAGTTATGGGTAAAATGGTTATCCGTTATAAAATATTTCCAACCGATATAGACGTTAATTTGCAAACAATTTATGATGAAATAAAGCAAAAGTTAGCTGGGCAGGCAGAGGTTGGACAGTTTAAAACTGAACCTATAGCATTTGGTCTAAGTGCGTTAATTTTGGATATTCGTGTTGACGATAATGTTGATATGGATTCTATTGAATCTGCTATCAAAGAATTAAAAAATGTAAGTGAATTAGAAGTTGTAGCTTCAACTAAGGTTTAATCTTACATGTTTTTATCCTTTAATATAACTTCATACCAAATGTACTTTCCATCCTTGTATACGTAATAGGCATTTAAAACCTCCATGTTTGGATATTTTTCCCTAACTCTATTAATAGCTGTTTCCTTATAATTAACATTAGGCTTTATCTTCACTACTCCCATATGTTTAGGTCTCCTGCCCGATCTTGGTCTTTTCACCCTTTTCCCTTTACGGCTTAAACGTACTCTTACAACGATGTATCCTTTTTTAGCCTTATATCCGAGTCGCCTAGCCCTATCTAATCTTGTTGGTTTATCTATTCTTACGATAGCCCTTTCTTTTCTCCATTTTTCTGCTCTTATTCTAAGTACTTCTAAATTTTCTTTGTAGATCTTCCTCCATGTTTGAGCGATCTGTTTATACATATCCAATTCCCGGCCTGAGCATACATATTAAATTTTGCTATTAATAACAGTTGGGGGCGAACTAATATGATAGAAATTGATGAATTATCTTTAATAAAGTTGGTTGAAGAAATAAAACCTAAACTTGTACTAGTTGTTTGTCCTTCAGGTATTAGATTAGAGTGTATCAAAATTATAAGTAATTTTTCAAAAAAATACGGTTTTAATGCAATCTTCCTTGGCGAATCATGCTACGGCATTTGTGATTTAGCCGAAAGCGAAGCCTCATTTTTGCAAGTTGATTTAGTGTTACATGTTGGACACAACTCTACTCTTAGAAGGGCTGGTAAAATGACCTATTTCATAGAAGCTTATGATAACACATCCTTGATTCCGGTAGTAGAAAAGGCACTTCCTTTGATTAAGGAATTTAAAAATATAGGTTTATGTACCATTGGTCCACATTTGAAAAGGCTTGATGAAGTACAAAATTATCTTCAAAAGCAAGGGTTTTCTGTATACGTAGGCGATCCAATCCCACCCTTAAGAAAGGGCCAAATTTTTGGTTGTAACTATTCTACCTGTAAAACGATTGCACAGTTTGTGGACGTCTTCCTTTTCATAGGATCAAGTCGTTTTCATGCTATAGGCCTTTATAATTTATTAGGAAAACCTGTACTAGTTTTGGATCCACACACAAAAGAAATCTTTTCAATTGAAAAGGATGCTTTGAAAGTTCAGAAGCATTTACTCTTTAATTTCTATAAAGCTATAGATGCAAAAAATATAGGTGTTATTATAGGTTTAAAGGAAGGCCAATATAATATTTCTGCTGCCTTAGAATTATATAGAGAGTTAAATAGTCTTGGAAAAAATGTATATCTAATTGCAATGAAGGAGATCTCTAATGAAAAATTGAATGAATTCCAAAATATTGATGCCTTTATAGAAACCGCCTGTCCACGCATAAGCGAAGACTTTTTTGATAAACCTGTTCTCTCTTCACAGTATGGCTATAAACTCATAGAATATTTAAAAGGCCAGAAAATTTAATCAAAGGATTGAAAGAGTAGGAGATAAGCTTGGAGTGCAGAAAGAAAAAATTATGTTTACCAGGAGATGTTGTAGGTGTTATTGAAGAGTTTATACCCTCAAAAAATGTTTATCAAGAAAATTATAATCTTAGATCAAAGGTTATTGGAACAACCTCCTTTGATCTTGAAACAAAAATTGTAGAAGTTATTCCAAAGGCCATAAACTCAGGAGTTCCAAAAGTTAATGATGAAATAATAGGCATAGTGGATCAAATGCAAGGTGGAGTTGTGTCTGTAAGGATTCTAGAAATAAACGGTAAACCTGTTCATTCGCAATTTATTGGCTTACTAATTCTAAGATCTTTTGCTGGAAAAACTGGTTCGAAATTTGTTTTAAAACTTGGAGATTTAGTGAAAGCAAAGGTAATAAGTTTAACAAATAATTTGATCCATCTTTCCATAAATGATGAAAAGTATGGTGTAATCTATACCAGGTGTCGTTTTTGTGGCGGAGACGTTCAAGTTGTAGGAAAACGTGTTCAGTGCACAGAATGTAGAATGGTAGATGAAAGAAAATTGTCTAGCGATTTCGGAAAGTTTAAAAGGCCCTAGATAAAGGGCAAATTTGGGAATGAGTTCAGATCAAAAAACTTCACCAAAAGAAATTGAATTAGGTTCAATAGACATAAGTATAGCACTAGCGTTGCAGTCCATATTAATAAAGCATCCTAATGTTTACTTTGCAGGGGTTACACCACCTCATCCACTTTTTGGAAAGGTATCAATTAGAATTATATCAAAAGATGTTCCTCCAGAAAAATGTCTAATTGATGCAGCCCTACTCTTTAAAGAGGATCTCTCCAATTTGTATAGTGCCATATCATCATTAGGTAAAACCGAAAAGGTGAATACAACATGAAATTTTGTGAAGTGTGTAATTCAAGATTGAAGATAAAACAGTTTAAAGAGGAGGGTAAAACAGTATTAAGGTACTATTGCCCAAGATGTAACAAAGTATATGGGCCAGTGGCTCTAAGCTCTTTAGAAGAAAAAAAGGAAGAAAATAAACCTATTAAGGTATTAAGTGAAAAAGAATCGAAAATAGATACAATGCCAACAATTGAAATTGAATGCCCAAAATGTGGAAACAATAAAGCATATTGGTGGTTACTCCAAACAAGAAGTGGTGATGAACCTCCTACTCAATTTTACAGATGCACTAAATGTGGATATACATGGAGAATGTATGCATGATTTTACATTAAAAGTAAAAACTCACTCTCCATCTATTAGTCCACACCTGTGTCTAGTATTAACTTAAGGGCCTCATCTCTAGAAAGATTCTTCTTATGTAGAATAGTGTATCGCTCCCTTATTCTTGGTGCCAACAATAGTGCTTCTATAGCCTCATCCCTACTTACACCTATATCACTTATCCTTGTAGGTGCACCAATATTTTCTAATGCAATCTTTATTCTCTCCCAATCTAAGTTATGCAATTTAGCCATTAAAATAGTTCCAATGCCACATTTTTCACCGTGTAACCCCTTTCCCGGTGCGATGATGTCTAATGCATGACTAAATAGATGTTCCGATCCACTACAAGGTCTACTGCTTCCAGCAATTCCTGCAGCAACACCGGCACTAATTAACGCTTCAACAATATCCCTTATTTTTTCCTTTGGTCTTGCTCCTATTTTTTCAGAATTTCTAATTACAACATCTGCACTCAGAAGGGCAAGACTTGCAGAGTATTCTCCATAATATTCTCCTTTCTCGTCCCTTGCAAGTTGCCAGTCCTTTACAGCAGTTATCTTAGCTATTAAATCCCCACATCCACTCCGAAAATATCTTTCTGGTGCTGAAGAAATTATTCCAATATCTGCTAATACACCTGAGGGAGAAGAAGAAACGATCGAATATGGTCTTCCACTATCCTTTATAGATGCAAAGGGACTTGCTATTCCATCATGAGCAGCATTAGTTGGCACACTCACAAATAATCTTTTTGTCTCATATGCACTTAACTTAGCAACATCAATACACGTTCCTCCTCCCATTCCAATAATTAAATCAATTTTTTCCTCATTAATCTTATTTTTTACTTTTTTTACATTTTCAAAATCAGCATTTATAATAGGTTCCCAAAAAAGTATCGTATCGTTTATCTTTAAAGCTTCTTCAACCATTTTCCCATATAATTCCTTTAATTTATTGTCTGTTACAATCAGAATTCTCTTCGCATCACAAACTCTGTCTATAAATTCTCCCAACTTCCCTAATACATTATCACCTACTAAAATTATCCTAGGTAATTCCATATAATGGAAACTCATATTAAAGGGTATTTAGGAAACATTTATTTAAACCCTAATTAAAACCCTTCGATAAAGTACAATATAATTAAAAAGGGTGTGTTGATAAAAATTGAATATAGATTTTAGTAAAAATATGGCTAAAATATATCATGGAACAACTACAGTTGGACTTGTATGCTTAGATGGAGTAGTATTCGCTACTGATACAAGGGTTACCGCAGATGGATATATTGCACACAAAAAAGGAAAAAAACTTTACAAGCTATCAAATCATTTAGCGATGACTATAGCTGGTACTGTAGCAGATGCGCAAAATGTAATCGATATATTACTCTTCTATATAAGAAGATATGAACTGGAAAAACAGACAAAAATTCCAGTTAAAGCCGCAGCTACATTAGCCTCAAACGTATTTATGTCAAGCCGGCTTTTCCCTTATATCACTCAAGTTATCATAGGAGGTGTAGATACATCTCCTTCACTTTATCAAATTGATTTCTTTGGCTCCCTGACTAAAGAATACTTGGCTTCTACAGGAAGCGGTTCTCCCATTGCCTATTCCATACTAGAATCAGAATATTCTCCCTCAATGTCAATAAAAGATGGTATTAAATTAGCGGTAAAAGCAATTCTTGCCGCAATGAAAAGAGATACTGCTACAGGAGAAAGCTTTGACGTGGGGGTCATAGATGCAAACGGTTATCGTGAACTGTCTGAGGATGAAAAAAATAAGCTAATAGAAGCATTACGGTAAGAAAAGATGCAGCACAAAAATTCTGAAAAAGCATCAGCAACGATCTTTTTACAAAATATACCTCCCGAAGCCCAAGTTACAACTATCGAGTATGAGGGTCCAAGATTTGCAATTTATACGAAAAATCCAAGATTTTTCATAGAAAATAGTTTTATAATATCTGATATAGTTTCCTCACTTAAAAAAAGAATTGTAATAAGAGCTGATAAATCAATTAGAAAAAGTGAAGCAGAGACTAAAGAAATCATATTGAGTAAGCTCCCAAAAGACGTTTCTGTTGATCGTTTCATTTTCGATAAAGTTTTAGGAGAAGTGTTTATAGAACTTAAAGACATACACAAAATTTATTCAACAATAGGCGAGCAAAATCAAGAAATCTTTTCTTTAACAGGATGGCGACCAAAGTTTAGAAAAGCCTCGTCAATAAAATCTGAGGGGTTAGAACAGGTATATTATGCGCTCCAATCTGATTGGTCTAATAGAGAACGCATTCTTAAAGAAGTTGGAGAATATATTTTCAGGCCTAAAATTTATGACAAAATAGAAGTTGTCGTTTCTTTCCTAGGCGGTTTCCAAGAAGTGGGCCGTTCATGCGTTTACGTAAAAACTAATGAAAGCAATATATTAATTGATTGTGGCATAAATCCTGGAACAAAAAATCCTATCGATGCATATCCTCGTCTAGACATGTACCTAAAAAATTTAGAAGAACTCGATGCTGTCATAATTAGTCATGCACACTTGGATCACTGCGGCTTTCTGCCTGTCCTATTTAAATACGGATATGATGGTCCAGTTTACTGTTCCGAACCCACCCTATATCTTATGAGTCTTCTCTTATCCGATTTTATAAAAGTTTCTTCTTCAGAGAACGCTGCCCAATTGTTCGACGCAAAGGATCTAAGAGACATGATCCAACATTGCATTCCATTACCATATGGTTCCGTTACAGATATTTCACCGGATACTAAATTAATACTGAATAACGCTGGACACATACTAGGTTCCGCATCTGTTCACTTGCATTTTGGTGAAGGCATCTATAATCTAGTATATACAGGTGACTTCAAGTTTGAAAAAACACAATTGTTAGAAGCTGCCCAATATGGCTTTCCAAGAGTTGAAACACTAATAATTGAAAGTACTTATGGCTCTAAGGATGACATAATGCCTCCCAGAGAAGAAGTTGAAAAATACTTTGTTAATACAATAAATCGTACGTTATCAAACGGTGGTAAAGTCCTGATACCCGTACCTGCTGTGGGACGTGCACAAGAAATTATGCTGGTTTTAGACCATTACCTGAGAACAAAGGAGATAATCGAATGCCCAGTGTTTATTGAAGGTATGATAACAGATGCTACTGCAATACACTTTACATTTCCCGATTATCTCTCCCCTGAGTTAAGAGCATCTATCATTGAACAAGGTGTGAATCCTTTTGAATCAGAATATTTTACAGTAGTAAATAAGCCTGATGAAAGAGAAGAGGTTTTGCAGCAGGGTCCAGCTATAATAATGGCCACATCTGGTATGCTTGAAGGTGGTGCCTCAATAAGGTACTTAGAAGCTTTAGCTGGAGATGAACGTAATAAGGTACTTTTTGTATCTTATCAAATAAGTGGCACATTAGGTAGACGTGTTCTCGATGGTGCAAGACAGATAAGTATAATAGATGATGAAGGCAAAATAAAAATTATAGATTTAAAATGTGAGGTTGACCAGGTAGTTGGGTTTAGTGGGCATAGTGATTACAATCAAATCATGAAATTTATATCAAAACTTAGGCCAAAGCTTAAAAATGTAATAGTTAATCATGGAGAAAAAAATAAGACAATTAATGTAAGTAATAGCATCAAAAAACTCTTCCATATACCATCAATTGCACCATCATGTCTTGACGCAATAAGATTAGTTTAACCGTTCTAACCTAGTGTTAATTTCTATAACTAGATCTTCCCTTCTCCTGTCATGGGAACTCCTTATGTTCGTAAGCTCTTCTAGTAAGAACTGAAACTCCACAGGAGTTTTGATGATTTTATCTTCCCCACGTAAGCCCACTTCTTTACAGCAAAGTAAGAAACGCCGAAGACCTTCGCAACTTCACCAGCCGTATAAAACTTTTAAAGCATCCAGATTATTTTAAGTAATTCAAATTTAAGCTAGACTGAAACTGTTACTCTACCCTCTCCATATATAAACTGAAGGTGGTGTAAGGATAATTCTGTCTTCACCTAATCTGGCAATATCTCCTCCACTTGAAGTAGCTATTTCATAGAGTTTGCTAACAGCCTCTTTTAATTCATCAATATTCTTTTGCGCCAAAGGTGTAATTCTTAAAATTACAATTGTATTATTTTCAAGATCCTCCTTAACTTTTTCAATTTCACTCAGTGACTTCAAAGGATATGCCTTTAAGATCATCTTTACTCCTTCTTGTTTTCCTCTATTAATTAGTTCGCTTGACAAGGCTCAACGCCTTCTTATTTACTTACTGTGAACTTCTTTTTAAATGTTAGCATATTTTAAGTTGTTGATAAAATTTTTAGAATCATCATCTAATACTGGGGGTTAACAAAAATTACTACCAAATTAATTTATATGATAGGTGCCCAGAAAACCTAGAGCTTTAGCTCTGGGATGAATGGGCAAGGTTTAAGTATATGTAGGTCTAAGAAATACTTACTTAGGATGTTCCCTTGCAGAAAGATGTTCAAATATGTGTTGTAGGAAAAGTTTTCAGACCGAATGAACAAAAAGTTTTAGCTTTAAACAGAACCCTCAACGAATACTTCAGACTTGTCAAGTGGTATCTTAAATTCAATTCCACGTCAGAGAATTTTCTCCATAAAAACACTTACGAGAGAGCAAAAGAATCTTTTACCTTAAACACTTCCTTAATTCAAACTGCAAGAGACAAGTCTATTGAGATTTTAAAGAGCTTCGAGAAGAACCGAGAAGATGATAGTACTATTAGACTTAAGAGGTTATCCATACGTTTCGATAAAAGATGTTACAAATTCTCTAAGACAACAAACGTTCTAACACCATACTGGCTTACTTTAAGCCTGAATAGACGGGAAAGAATTAGTCTACCAATTGTCTTCGGAGAGAAACAAAGAGAAAGAATTGGAGAAGCATTCAAAGGAATATGGCAATTTGCAACCGTTGAGATGGTTAAACGTAACAGGAAATGGTATGCACATTTTGTTCTAACAAAAACTATTGAATTAACTGATAATCCTGAAACGGTGATAGCGATAGATAGAGGAGAACACAATCTAGCCGTTGCAGTAGCCGTATCGAAGAATAATCCTCAAAAGCCTATGAGGGGGCAGTTCTGGAGAGGAGAAGAAATCAAAAGGATAAGAGGACTCTATGCTCATATTAGGAGAAAGCTTCAAGAAAAACATAGGATGGGCAAAGTTAAGAAGCTTAAAAGTATAGAGAAACGCAAAGTTGGGCAACAATTGCATATTACGGCAAATCAGATAATAGAATACGCTAAACAATTTCCGAAACCAGTAATAGCGATGGAGAACCTTAATGAAATCCGAAATAATTTCAAAAAGTCCAAAAACCTCAACAAGAGGTTCCACTCACTACCCTTCAAAAAACTTCAAACTATCATAGAATACAAAGCCCTTCTTGAAGGAATAGAAGTCAAATACTTAACAAGGAAAGAAACAAGGAATACTTCTAAAAAATGTCACAGATGTGGACATGTTGTCCAAGTTAAAGGAAGAATCTTTAAGTGCCCAACATGTGGCATGAAATATAATAGAGACTTGAACACATGCATTAACATAGCCCATAGAATAATGAGTTCTATGGGATGGAGGAGCTGTGAGCCCCTCGAACCAGCAAATGTGACTGAAAGCGTAAAGCTTCAGGCGAACGCTGGAAGCTCCAGACTTCAGTCGTGGAGTAGCTCACTAGATTATTCTAGTATTTTTTAAATATATCCAATATTTATCTCCAATATAATGTAAATTATCTAATACCGGCCCCTTTTCCCTTCTCTCCGCATCCTCTTTATTCATTAATGCCTCTCCTACAGCAATAAATTTATTGTAAGTACTCTCTTTCACACATACTATATCATTAAGGTTGAAATTTGTTTCAAAAGCCACTATGCCGGGTCTCATTATTTTTGCTCCCCTACATATATAGGGGATTGCGCCAGCATCAACTTTTATAGATGGAAACCTTGAGAGAAAATTCTCTCCACAAGCTAGTGAAGGAAAAATTTTTTCTTTTTCTCTAATTAAAATGATCTTTCCTAAGACAAAAATTTTTGTCTCTTTATCTAATTCAATTACACGATTACCAACGTAATCGATTTCATCAATTTCAATTCTAAATTTATTCTTTATTTCCTCCTCTATCTTTTTTGTATCTTTTTTGGAAAGATAAAACTGATGCACACTCTTCCTAACATATTTTCCCTCTTAAATTTATCCCAAAACATGGCTTGAATAGTATGAGTTCGCAGAAAAAGTAAGGTAAATAAATAAGGTTTTTTAGAGTTGATATCAGCAGGCGATCCAAATTGTCTCTAGACCTAGCAGTCAAAATGTTAGAAAAAAGTTTGGGCAAAATAGTATTAATAAAACTAAAAAGTGGCCGTGCAATACGTGGTATCTTAAAAGGTTATGACCAGCATATGAACTTTTTGCTTGAACAGTCAGAAGAAATATTAGATGATGGGCGCACCTCGTCATTAGGTACAATTGTTGTACGTGGAGACAATGTTATACTAATCTCCCCATCACCATAAAAAGTGAGGTTGAAGATAGTTGAAAGGTACACCCTCTTTCGGAATGAAGGGAAAACGTCCTCGAACTCATACAATATGCAGAAGATGTGGTAGGCCATCGTTTCATGTTCGTAAAAAAAGATGTGCAAGTTGTGGATTTGGTTATTCTAAAAAACTCAGAAAATAAATTATCCTAAAAATTGTTAAGAATGGAACGGATGATATACCAATACATTTAAATCATATGTATGACAGGATATATTGTAAATGTCTCTAAATGATCTAGTAGTCGGTCTTGCTGCTGGCTCTGTAACTACTGGTATAGTGAGTTTTATAATCTATAGAGTTAGAGTTAAAAGGCAGTCCAAAATAAGCTATTCTACACCCATAACTAAACAATTAACAATTCCTGAAGAAGAGGCTAAAAATGCTAAGCAAGAAGTAAAAACCTTATTACTTGAAAAAGATCTCTTAAGTAGTGCAATAACCCGTGTATTTGAGCTAGAAGCTCAAGGGCAAATTTCAAAGGATGAAAGAGATTTTTTAGTTAAAAAGTACAAAGAGCAATTACAGGAAGTTGATAAAAAGCTTGAAAGTTTAGAGCTAATAATAGAAGTAAGTGAGCTCGAAAATCTGAGAAATGAACTTGTGAATTTACTCTCTAGAAAAATTGATGAAGTTGATAAAAAGCTTGAAAAAGCTATTAGCAGACTCGATATGCAAAAAATAAAATCCACCCCACAAATACCGTCATCAGAAAAAGTTACACAACCTGCACCATCACAGACAACTAAAGTTGAAAAAAGACCCTCTAAACCACTTGAATCCTCTATAGAAAGAGAACTCAAACGTTACCGAGAAGAAATACTAAAGGCTCTAGAAAAGTTAGAGCAAATTGATGTGGAGGAGACAACCTAAGTTGTCCATTTCAACCATTTTTCTAGAGATAGCTAAATCACTCATAGATGAAATAAGGGGATCGAAAATTGTGGGTGTAGGCAGCGGAAGGACGATAGCAGCATTTCTAGATAGCCTTTCCACTATTTATAAGAATGGCACAAAATACCTCCCAACCTCCTATCAAATACTACTTAAATTAAAAGAAAACGGCTTTGAAGTGACTGACGCTATAACTTCTGCGGAAATTGACTTGTACATAGATAGCGTGGATCAAATTGAAGACAAAACTTTTTTCTCTATAAAAGGCGGCGGTGGTGCGCTCTTAAAAGAAAAGATTTTGATGTATAACTCGAAAAAGGTAATTCTTTTAGTCCAAAATAAAAAATTTGTAAGTAAATTAGGCATTAATTGCCCCGTGCCGATAGAAGTGTCCCCCTTCTCCATCAATTTTATTTCAAATTACCTGAGAAAAATTAATGGTGTGCCGGAAATAAGAAAGGACATAAGAGGTTTTCCAATTTTTACAGAAAATGGGAATATGTTACTGGATGCAACCTTTAAAGAAATAATTGATCCACTCGCTCTAGAAAAAGAAATAAAATCACAACCTGGTGTTATTGAAGTTGGATTATTTACAAAAAAGCCTTCAAAAATCTATTTAATAAATGACAAAGAGTTCAAAATAATCAATCTAGACTAAATTGAATAGATTTTCTAAGGAATATTCAAAAAATATGGTTCCAAATATACCTAAAAAGGCACCGGCAAGAACTTGCAGCCAATTATGCGCTTTAACCTTTACTCTAGCCCACATAAGTATTGGGGTAAAGATCAATAAAGGATAAAAGATACCATGGGAAATTATAGAAAGAAATGTTAAAGGTGTGCAAAACCCTATTACATGAATACTAATTTTCCATCTAAATGTTATAATCAAAGTTATACATGCAATAATTAATGATGTTAAAGAAAATATTACATAATAAGTTAAGTCAATCCAAGAAAATAAAATCGCACTAACAATATATCCCAATATCCCTGCAATAAAATGCTTTGGCCTTTCTTTTAAATCTGAAATATAAATATCATCATTCCGTTTTACAATTCTTATAAAAGTTGAAGAGAAGGGTAAAAATGCGTAGAAAAATATGCCCATCAAAACTAAAGCAAGATATCCGAGATCAAAAGAGTATCCTACATAATATGGCGCAAGGACACAAAAGACAGTACTAACAATAGGTGCAGAAAGTAGGGTGGAAAACCAATTTGCAAGACTACTGCTTTCCAACAATGAAACCAAAAATTTTTATCTATAAATATGTTTTTAACAAAACCTATAAAGAAGGGGCCGGTAGTTCAGCGGTAGAATACCCGACTTGCACTCGGGAGGTCGCGGGTTCAAATCCCGCCCGGTCCACTAGAATTACTAAACCCCATACTTGAAAGCTTCAAAAAAATTAAAAGGGATAAGAAATTAAAAGAATTCATTTATTTTTAAGATTTCTTCTGCTCGGTGCTCTGGGCAGTTTGAGATGTTTCGGCTTCCTTCTTGGCTTTCTTCTTAGCCAAGCAGGTCACCTTAGCAAATTAAAATCTTCTCTTATATTTAAAGATTGCTATTCAATTTCAAATTGCCAGCAAGTTATCTTTGTATCAAATTCAACTGCGCGCATTACAAACACGAATCACTAATTTTTAGATTATATTATTCATGGCTCATATTTAGAAAATAGTGCATTTGATAACGTATCTTATTAAAAAGATAGTAAGACTGCTACAAAAAAAGAGAAAATGAAGCAGTAATTCTTCTCCAAAAACAATTGAAGTTATCATAAAGTTTATAAAAAAGCTTGTCCAGTGGACAAAAGAATTGTAACCCGAACTTCTCGAATAGGTGCTGGAAAAAAGTACATCTAAAAAATGTACGTTATTGTAAAAGAATCAAAAATTATTACATATATTTTTTTGTTTAATTTAATCAAAGATTTAATATTTTTAAAGTTTATGATCAAATATATTAAGGCTAAAGCAAAATCATAACCTTCCATAGCTGAAGAAACACCCGATGCTCCTAAAGAAGTATACTCAGGAAATATAAATAGAGAAAGCACATTCGCTAAAATGGCAGAAATGAATGGGCTGAAACAAAAAGATAATTCATTATTTTTTATCTCTTGATTTAGCATGTTTAACAAAATGTAGAAAAGAAGGAATGCCATAATGGCTTGGAAATTTAATAAAAAATGTTCAATATTATGGTGAACTAAAATTGATGTAATAATACCCCAGGGCGTTTTCCAAGACAAAGACATAATCTCTCTTATAAATGGGAAGAAAATTGTGACAAGAAGTATAATTACGCATAAAAAACTAAATATAAGATAGTAGAGGCAGACTAAAATATATCCTCTCTGCAATAAAAGAATATTGCAGATCTT
>Ga0080004_1115807_pt1 | contig 58693 bp, 53 predicted proteins | sample WasSprMetagenome_FD_69207 | JGI IMG/M metagenome (GOLD analysis project Ga0080004, IMG submission 69207) | Sulfidic aquatic microbial communities from Washburn Spring, Yellowstone National Park, USA - WS (SPADES assembly) (version 2) | ecosystem: Environmental > Aquatic > Thermal springs > Hot...
GGGCCCCCACCGCCGTCGGCCCCGTAGGGCGGTATTCATCGCTGACTTAGGGGGTGTGTGGTTTGAACCACACATTAGCGAGGTTACTGGTCCCGCATTACGCCTTCGGCTATGGGGAGGCGGCGACCCTCCCAACCCTACCTACGTGCCGCATTAATATTAATTACTTCATAGTTTTTAAGTTTAAACTCTCTTTAAGGTCTTCCTACCCTTAATTAGGGTCCTTAACGCTTCGTCGAAGGTCTCATCAGGTCTTAATACGTATTTTAAGTAAACACCTGTCCTACCGAACTCATCCCTCCTACTCAACACTTCAACTCTTTCCTTAACGGTCTCTAAAGATACTTTAACAATTCTAGCGACGTAGCCTTCATAACCTATTACAGGTAGTTCGTCATGACCGTAATCTCTAGGGATTATCAGGATTAACTGTTTATTAACTCCTGGAACCCTAACCCCTCTAATTAAGTCCTTAAGATTAAGTAGTCCTCCAAATAGGTAGAACTCGTACTCTCTAGGTGATAGGTCTTCTAGTGGGAATGATATGTTCTTCAACCCTTTAGGGTCTAACTCAATATATGCCTTAGGTGTTGATGTAGGAGTTGCCTGGACTACGTACTTACTAGTAGGTTTTAAATTACTTAACTCTAAGCATAACTCAACCTCATACGGTCTTACTGTGTAGGGGATCACTATATCTATATCACTATCTGGACTCACATCACCTCTAGCTATAGACCCATGAACTATAGGGTTAAAACCACAAGCAACTAACTTCTCCATAAGCTCTATAGAATCTCTCCTAAGCTTCCTAAGTAACTCCCACCTATCCTCACTATAGTGAACTTCCCTGAACTCAGGGGTTCTAACAACCTTATGCTTAGGTACAGACGCTATCATCCCTACGATCATCTTCAATAAACTTATAAAGTTATCATTAAGTCTATCAAGGGATTAATGGACATAACGATAGTTATAGGAGTGTTGTTGATGTTGTACATAGCATGGAGTATAGGTGCTAACGACGCTGCAAACCCTACATCATGCGCTGTAGGTGCTGGAGTACTCAACATTAAGAAAGCATTAATTCTATTCTCAATATTCGTATTCTTAGGTTCTGTCCTACAGGGCTGGATGGTTATGAAGACATTCGGAGGCGGTATAACTGAGATTAGAAGTATTTATGATGCGATAATAGCGACGTTAGCTGCAGGTATATGGATTACATTAGCTTCTTACTCAGGTATGCCTATATCAACTACTCATAGCGCTGTTGGAGGAGTCTTAGGTATAGGCTTAACTCATACGTTACTATACGGTTACACCAGTATAAGATATGACGTCCTCCTTAAAGTCGTGATTAGCTGGATAACATCACCGTTAAGTTCTATACTACTCACGATCATCCTATATAAAACCCTAGTAAAACTCTATAAGTTGTTGGAGGTTGGGGGGTTAGATCCCGATAAGGTCTTCAGGTACTTAGCGATCTTTAGTTTAGCTTTCTCAGCATACAGTTTTGGAGCTAATGATGTAAGTAACTCTACAGGTGTATATGTAGCAATTATAAAGGTCTCCGGATACAGTGTAGGGGGTATTGATATCGTAGCAGCTATAATCTTAGCAGTTATTGGGGCTTTAGGAATCATCATCGGAGGATTTACAGCGGGTTCTAAGGTCATAACCACAGTAGCTTTTAAGATAACTAGGCTAGACCTCATAAGCGGTGTTGCTGCCGGGTTATCAAACGCATTAGTTGTTTGGGTATTCACTACAATACCGTACATAATGTTCGGGTATGGTATGCCTATATCAACTACCCACGCAGCTGTCTCAGCAGTCATCGGTGCTGGATTATTTAAGGGTAGGTCAAGATCTATCAATAAATCCACAATCATAAACATAGTGAGTTCTTGGTTACTAACAGTCCCACTAACTGCTCTGATAACATTAGGTTTAAGAATCCTGATACATAATATATTGAACGTGTAATTGGTGATCTGATGGTATCTACGTGGTATTGGGTCGGTACTCGTGTAGGTAGGAGAGCACTTCAGAGATCTGACGCTCATATAGAACTCATAATCGAGGTAGCTAAATCGGCATTACAGCTATTTAAGTGTTTTAAGGATGATGATATAGGTTGTGTTCAGGAGATGTTTAATAAAGTGTTTAACTATGAGAGAGAAGCTGATAACGTTAAGAGGGATATATTTGAGGAGTTAAGTAATGGCTTTATACACCCTATAGATAGGGATGAGATTGTTAGGTTGGTATTAGCAGCTGATGATATAGCAGCATACTTAAAAGCAGCTAGTAGGAGGGCGTTACTAGTAAATTCTAAAATCATAGACTATGAGATTAAGGTTTACGCATTAACAATGTGTGAGAAGGTTTTAAATGCTGTAGGTCTACTTAAGGAGGCTGTTAAGTCATTACCTACAGAACCTAATAAAGCATTAGCTATAGCTAACGATGTGGAGAGGATTGAGGAGGAGGTTGATGATGTTAGGATGAGAGCGTTGGAGAGGGTCTTAAGGTTCTGCAACCATACTGAGGTATCTGCATGTATAATAGCTAAGGAGATCATAGATTCCTTAGAAAACTCTGCTGATAGGTGTGAGGATACTGCAGATGTGATTAGGGTATTAGCTGTCTTAAGAGCTTAACCTACATTCCCTCCCCTAACAACATCTACAACATCACCGAATACCTCACGATCGTTTAACACCTTAGTAACCCTCACTAAAACAACACTACCTATACCTACTGTAGAACTTCTAACATATGTTACCGGGCCGTGAGGTAGTGGGTAAGTGATGAGGTAAGAGCCTCTACGACTAACTACGACAGCCTTAACTACATTACCAATCAACCTCTCCTTCAACTTAATATTTAACTCCTTAACAACATCATATAACTTCCTAGTAGTTCTAGATTTAACAGCAGGTTTAGGTTTTGGGAATCCTTCAAAAGCTGTATACTTTATAGGTGTGAATCTGTAGAGTGTGAATTTCTCTATGTTGAACTTACTAAGCTTCCTCACAACTTTAATAGTGTTTCTAATAGCTAAATCATCCTCTAAAGGTAGGCCGTGTATTAAGTATATATGAGGTTTAAGACCATACTCATGTAGTAATTCAACAGCCTTCACAACCTCACCAACTGTTGACGGCCTACCTAGGGCTTTATGGAGTCTATTATCACCGGTCTCTAAACCTATACCTACTGAAGTACCTCTTAAGTACTTACTAAGTAGTTCAGCAACACTACGATCTACTAGGTTAGGCTTTATATTCTCTATAGTTACGTAGACCTCACCACTAGCGATTTCAGATATTTCAAACAACTTACTAAGTAATTCCTCAAGAGCTACTAGGTTAGGTTTAGGTTCTCTAGGGTCTGTTAACGGTTTAGGAGTTACTAACCAGTCCCTACCATAGTCTAGGAAGTCAGGAGCGCTTAAAACAACCCTACTAACACCTAACTTAACCAACTCCTTAACCTCACTCAAGATCAGACTAACAGGCTTACTCCTAGCAGGTCCGTAGAGGTGGGGTACGGAACAATAACCACATCCTGGGGGTATACCTAGAGGGCAGTTAACCCTTAACTCTAAATCCCCAGACCTACATAGACCACAACCACTACATACAACACCATTAACTAACTTAATAGTCGGTCTGTAGAAGTTACTACAACCTCTAACAACCTCAACATAGACTCTAGCAGCCCACCAACCCCTATACCTCCTAACAACCTTAACCGACGGTGTATACCTCCAAAGTAATTCAGGGCTTAAGTACTTACGGGGTAATTCACCAAATACCTTACCATCCACAACCCTGAAAACACCTGATACATCACTTACGAGTTTACCGTATGTTAAGACCTCCTTAACTACCTGAGGTATCTTATCCTCAGCCTCACCCCAAACAACTACGTCATAACCACCCCTCAACAACCTCTCATACTCTACACATGCTGGGCCCCCAGCAATAGCTACTCCATCCCTACCCCACAACCTAATTAACTTTATCATAGATGTTAAGTCTGTAGACATCCCAGAAACTAGTAATACGTTGAAGTCCTTCAACACGTCAGGATCTCTAAAAACATCACTACCTACAAAGTATTCATACTTAACACCTAAGTAATCTAAAATACCAGCTATTAATCTAGGACCAACACCAATGACATCAAGAGTTGATAACCTCCTACCCTTACTACCATGTGCTAAACAATCAATTACAGCTATACTCATACATCATTCTACAGCTAAGTTATTAATAAAGGTTTAAAAATTTGAAGATAGACACGTAACTGAACATTAGGTTACGACCCTACAATTCATATAGTAGGTGTGAGGAGGGTTATTAGTTAGTTTCGATATGGTTTTTAATTTTAAGGTATAAACTTAACATGGTGGTATATGGTGGTGAGGGTCGTATCTCCGGATGAGCTTAAGTCACTACTGTTTAAGGTCTTTAAAGCACTTAATGTTTATGATGAACATGCTGAGCTGATAGCCGATTCCTTAGTATGTGCTAATTTAAGATGTGTTGACTCTCACGGAGTTTCTAGGGGTTTAGACTTCATCTACGGTATTAGGATTGGTGAGATTAACTCTAGACCTAATATTAGGGTTGTTAGAGAGGATAGTGCTTCAGTACTCATTGATGGTGATAGAGGTATAGGGATTCCAGTAGCTTATGAAGTCACTAGGAGGGTTATAGAGAAAGCTAAGAGGTTGGGTGTGGGGGTAGGTGCTGCTAAGAACTTATGGAATGTTGGAGCACTAGCTTACTACGTCATGAAGGTAGCTAATGAGGGGTTAGTAGGTATTGCGTTAGCTAATGCTAGGGCTAGGATATCAATACCTGGTGTTAAGTCAGCTATAGTAGGTACTAACCCGATAGCTGTGGGTATACCTACAGCTTCAGAACCGATAATACTTGATATGGCCTTATCCACCGCAGCATTCGGGAAGATTGTCCTAGCCGCTAGGAAGGGTGAGAGAATACCTGAGGGTTGGGCATTAAATAAGGAGGGTAAACCTACTACAGACCCTAAAGAAGCTTTAGAAGGATTCCTCCTACCAGTAGGTGGTTATAAGGGTTTCGGACTAGCTGTTGTAGTTGATATACTATGCAGTATATTTATCGGGGCTCCATACGGCTTAGTAATAAGTGGTAAGGGGCCTTACACTCAAGGAGGTTTCCTAATAATGGCTATGAGTCCTAACATGTTCAGAAGTTATGATGAATTCGTTAAAGATATGAGTAACTACGTAAGTACGTTGAAGTCCTTACCGAAGGACCCTGGAGTTGAGATCTTAATGCCTGGCGAACCTGAAGCAAGATGTTATAAGGAGAGGTTATCTAAGGGTATACCATTAGATGATGAGATATGGAGTCAGTTAGTTAAGATCTCGAAGGAGTTAGGAATTAATGTATGATTCTAAAGTCTTTGAACTCCCCTCTAAAATCCTCATAAACTACCTTAACATCAGTAATGAAGCCCGGCCCCTCATCCTTAACCCTACTTATTAACTCCTCTATAGCTTCCTCATCACCTTCAACAACAACCTCTACAGAACCATCATCTAAATTCCTAACATACCCTCCCAACCCTAACTTCCTAGCCTCCCTCCACACATAATACCTCATACCGACTCCTTGAACGATACCGTAGAGTCTTACTACAGCCCTCTTCATAGTTAAACACTTACTCCTGACATGAGGTGTAAGCATCTATAATAGCACTTACTAAGTCATCTATTGAAGCCCCTAAAAACTCTACACTACCTCTAAACCCATCTAATATACTAGCTACTTCAGAAACCTTCCTCCCAGTTAGTCTAGACTCAATATCATGTATAGCTTCCTCAGGGTATAGGAAGAAATCCCCGCTTATGACGACCTTCACAATAGTATCGTTTACTACTTCAATATCTACCTTAACTGTCTTACCACCAACTCTCTTAGTGGATGTACATACCTTCATAAACACTACCTCTGGAATACCCACTCAACACTCCTATACTTTTCAATAAGTTTATTAGATAATTCCAACTCCTCACGAGTGTAGTGACCTCGGTAGAAGTCAGTGTTTAAGGCCTTACTAAACCCTTTTATAAGGGCACTGATGACTTCATCCTTACTTACAGTCCTACCTAACTCTCTAGATATAGTCGTAACCCTCTCTAATATTGATGTTACCTTATGTACTGATAACTTCTCCTTAGGAGCTCTAAGCGACTTACCCAAAGTTATTAAATCTGTATTATACATCAACGTCCCATGCTGTAGTAATGCGTTCTTCCTCCTAGACTGAGCACTACCAGATACTTTCCTACCATTAATTACTACATCGTTTATAGGTATGAAATCAGCGTTAAGTCCGAATTCCTTAATAGCGTATATTATACCACTACATATAATCCTGTAACTATCCATTATGTTTGTAGAGATGTCTTTAATAGATGCTACTACTGAGTACGTGACCTCACCGTTAACATCATGATATACTGAACCCCCACCACTAATCCTCCTAGTGAAGCCTATATTATTACTCCTTAAGAACTCTAAATTAACCGCATCCTCAACTCTTTGGAAATACCCTATAGTTACAGCACTTGGTTTAAATACGTAGAGTCTCAACGTATTAGGTATGATGTTGGAGTCCCTCAACAACAACATAGCTTCATCTACAGCCATATTCCAATACACATCACCTTCATCAATAATTAACCTCCACATAATAACACCTAACATATAATTAATTAAGATTTATTTAAGTTTGAGGTGGTGAGTACTTAGGTAGTTAGTAGTTGATTGTGAGGGCCTCTATAGGGACTCTAGCAACTATAGGACTCTTAAACATAGATATTGTTGAGAAGCCTACTACTGCCTACATACTCCTATACTCACGGAGTGGTTGTTTAGGTACGTGTATGTTCTGTCCTCAAAGCATGTTAAGTACTTCTAGTAAGTCCTTAGTATCTAGGGTTTCATGGCCTGAAGTAGATTTGGAGATACTTACTAGAGGTATTAAAAGTTGTGAGGTCTTCGAAAGAGTATGTATTCAGACAGTTATTAAGGAAGGGTTTAAAGAAGATATTTTAAAGATTATAAATACTTTAAGGGGTGAAGGTGTTGGTAAACCAGTTAGTGTGTCATTAATACCTACGGATAAGGACTACCTCATACTCCTTAAGGATTTAGGAGTTGATTATTTAGGGATTGGTTTTGATGCTGCAACACCTAAAACCTTCAACTTAGTGAAGAAACCATATAGCTGGCAGGCATATCTTGAATTCCTAAGGGATTGTATAGATGTGTTCGGTCCTAATAAAATCTACATACACTTAATCTACGGGTTAGGTGATAATGACTTAGAATTCATCAACGCTATGAAGTACTTCACGGGTTTAGGGGTTAGGATAGCGTTATTCGCATTTACGCCAATTAAAGGTACCCCATACGAGTCTCATGATAAGCCTAACATAGTTAATTATAGGAAGGTACAGATTTTAAGGTACCTCCTAACTTTAGGTTACGACGTAGATGGTTACATCATCGTAAATAACGGTAATGTATACCTAAGGAGGGAATTAGTTAAAAACATCCTAGAGAATATTGATGAGTATTTAAATGCTTTCATAACTAGTGGTTGTCCAGGATGTAATAGGCCGTTCTATAACGAGAGTGTTAGGGGGCCCTACTATAACTACCCATCAACAAACTTCCTACGTAAGCATATCTCAGATTTAATGAGGGAGTTAAGGATATTGATGGATGAAGGTGGTAGTATTAGGTAGTATTAAGGTCTTCATACCAGGTCTTAAATACCCAAGCATAAGTATCACAGGTGATTACTGCTCATTAATGTGTGACTACTGTAGAGCTCGTTACTTGAGGGGTATGAAGAAAGTACTAACACCTAAGGAACTATACGACTTAGTCAGGATGTTATATAAGAGAGGTATTAACGGGGTCTTAGTAAGTGGTGGTTTTAATACTGAAGGATCCCTCCCAATAGACCCCTACATACCTGTGATTAAGGATATTAAGAAGGACTTCAAGATAGTAGTTAGCGTACATACAGGATTGATTAGTAGGTCTTTAGCGAGTAAGTTAAGAGATGCTGGTGTTGATATAGTTGATTATGAGTTAGTAATTGATGATTACGTAATTAAGGAGGTAATGCATTTAAAGAGTAAGAGGGGTGAAGACTTCCTAAAAACTTATGATGAACTTGTAAAGTACGGTCCTCCATACATAGTACCACATATATTAGTAGGTGCTAACTACGGTAGGGTGATAACGGAATTCAAAGCTATAAACATACTAAGAGATTATAACCCACCAATAACAGTCCTCCTAATACTAAAACCAACTGAAAACACACCTATGGCTAACGTAAGAACACCTACAGAAGAAGTGATTGAAGTATTCAAGTATACGAGGAAGAGATTAAGTAGTGAGATAGCTTTAGGGTGTATGAGTACTAAAACCAACTGAAAACACACCTATGGCTAACGTAAGAACACCTACAGAAGAAGTGATTGAAGTATTCAAGTATACGAGGAAGAGATTAAGTAGTGAGATAGCTTTAGGGTGTATGAGGCCTCTAGAAGTAAAATACACATTAGACTTCAAACTAAGTGGGTTAGGACTTATAGACAGAATAGTAAACCCGCTGAAGAAGTTCATAGATGAGTTCCAAGTAGAGATCATTGAAACATGCTGTTCACTACCTAACGAATTAATTAAGAACTTATCATGATAATCAGTAAGAACCCCTTAATAGTTTTAAAACGATATATTTATAAACGTCATTAAACCTAATTTATAGGTGTGATTAGTGTCTGCTAAGACATCATCTATTCTAACTGTTGTGTTGGTTGTTTTGATTGTTGTTGCTGGTGTTGTTGGTTATTTTGCAGGTTCTTCAGTTGTCCCACCTCCTAAGACAGTAACTATAACTACTACTGTAGGTGCTCCAACAACAATAACAACTACAGTAACTACTACAATAACTGAGAAAGTAACAGTTACTGTAACACCAACACCAACCCCGACACCTACAACCCCACCACCTATTGCGTGGCCTACTAGACCTGTGACTATAATTGTTGGTTTCGGTGCTGGTGGTGGTAGTGACTTAGCTGCTAGAGCTATAGCACCAGTACTTCAGAACTTAACAGGTGTTCCTTGGGTTGTTCAGAATATGCCTGGTGCTGGTGGTGCTATTGCTGAGGCCTACGTAGCTGAACAACCAGCTGACGGGTATACAGTACTACTCTTCGGTGCTTACGCACTAACCAACATGATTATGGGTAAGAATCCTCATAAGTTAGAGGAGTACATACCTATCTGTAGGTTCCAATGGGATGTCCTTGGTTTATGGGTTAGAGCTGATGATACTAGGTTTAAGACTATTCAAGACTTCATAAACTACGCTAAGGAACGTGAGGTAACTGTAGGTGGTACTGGATTAGGTTCAGTCCCAGACCACCTGAATACTGCACTACTTGCTAAGTACACAGGTACTAAGTTGAAGTACATCCCTTACGAGTCTGCTGCTGAGATGAGGACTGACTTACTTGGAGGTAAGATAGATGCTATGATGGAGGAACCAGGTATTATAGTACCTCTAATTAAGGAGGGTAAAGTTAGAGCTCTAGTATTCTTCATAGATAGGAGGTTAAGTGACTTCCCAGACGTACCAGCAGCTACTGAATTAGGTCTAAACATAACCTACGGTTTATGGAGGGGTCTAGCAGTTAAGGCTGGAACACCACCAGAGATAGTTAAGAAGTTAGAATGGTTATGTGAGCAAGCATATAATAGCCCATACTATAAGGAGCAAGAGAAGATGCAGTACCTCTACTACAGACCTGGATTACTAGTAGGTGATGCGTTCAGAGAATTCGTAAAACAGGAATACTCAACATACCTGCCTGTATATAAGGAGCTTGGATTAGCTAAGTGACTTAGGTGATGTGAGTGCATGGTGAAATAATAGTCTTTTTACTTCTTCTCGCATCTTCTTCATATCTCCTCTACGAAGCCCTTAAACTACCTAAGTTACCGTTTGTTGTTATAGGGCCTGAGGTATGGCCTTCAATACTTTTAATAGGTATTATTATATCCTGTATTTCAGCAGTAGTTTACAGGTATGTTAGGAAGAATTACTATAGACCTCCTAAACTAGGGAGGGATGGCTTAATCAGGGTATTAACAACTATAATGTTTATAGTTATTTACGCTTTAATCTTTGAGTATGTCGGGTTCTTCATATCAACACTAGTACTAATCCCGATATATTTAAAGTTCTTGAGGGTTAAGACGTTAACATCGTTGGTAGTAGGCTTCATATTTGCTATGTTAGCACTCCTGATATTCCCGGTATTCCTACTAATACCACTACCTAGAGGGTATGGGGTATTCTACGACTTAACCACATATATACTAGGTTTATTCGGTAGGTGATTACTGTGATGGAGTACCACTTAATCAATATATACCAAGCATTCATATACATAATCACCAACCCGTTAAACATGGGTGTACTGATTCTAGCATCTTTTATAGGGTTGTTAGCTGGTGCAACCCCTGGGATAACTTCAGTAGCTATTACAGCTATATTACTCCCATTCACTATATGGTTACCTCCAGAAACAGCTATAATAGCTTTAGTAGCTGCTTACGCTTCAGCAGTTTACGGTGGTTCTGTCTCAGCAATACTCTTCAGAATTCCAGGCAGTACTGAGAATATCATGACGGCTTTAGATGGTTATGAGTTGACTAAGGCTGGTAGGAGTGGTTTTGCGTTAATGCTCTCTAGATTCTACTCATTCCTAGGTGGTTTAATAGGAGGTCTTATAACGTTATTCCTCACACCTATACTAGCTGATGTAGCTGTAATGTTCGGACCTTCGGAGATGTTCGCCTTAGTCGTTATGGCTATTTCATTCTTAGCGACATTTGAAGGAGGTGTTAAGGCTGTGATATCAGCCTTACTAGGGTTCTTCTTAGCTACTATAGGTTCAGACCCAGTCACAGGTGTGTATAGGTTTACGTTTGGGGTAACGATTCTAGGAGGTGGTTTTGACTTAGTCGCGGTTTTACTAGGTATATTCGCTATATCAGAAGTACTTAGGTTACTTGAGTCTGAGTTAAGGTTCGAGGTTGTTAAGGAGAGGTATAGGTTTGTAGAACTTATGTTCCCTAGTAAGGAAGTATTCCTAAGGTTAGCTCCACCAGTCTTCTTAATAGCTGTCCCCATAGGTTGGTTAATTGGTTTCCTACCAGGTGTTGGGGCTACTACAGCAGCTGTAGTTTCTTACTTAATGGCTAGGAGGTTCTCTAAAAATCCTGAGAAATGGGGTACAGGAATCCCAGAAGGTGTTGCAGTACCTGAGACAGCTAATAATGCAGCTGCTATGGGTACTCTAGTACCTACATTAGCTCTAGGTATTCCTGGAGGTGCTGCAACAGCGATAGTCTTAGGTGCTTTAATGATTCATGGGGTAATCCCTGGTGCGTGGGTATTCACCTACAGAGCTCGGTTTGGTTATACAGTACTAGTAGGTAGTGTCTTATCTAACGTAGTCTTCTACTTACTAGCACCTGTAGTTATCTACATGTTCTTAAGGTTAGGTGAGTTCTTAAGGAGGAATATACCGTTCTTAGCAGTTATGGTGATATTCTTCTGCGTATTCGGAGCTTACGTAATTAGGAATTCAGTAGTAGATATAATAGCAACCCTGATTATAGGTGTTATTGCTTACGTGTTAAGTAGGTATAAATTCCCGACAGCACCTATGGCTATAGGCTTCGTTTTAGGACCTCTAGCTGAGAAATACTTCAGACGTTCACTCGATATAGCATTCGGTAATCCACTAGTATTTATATCAAGCCCTATAAGTCAGTTCATCTACATAGCAACCGCACTCGCAATCGTAATACCTACACTATACACTAGACTTAAAACTCGTAAGGATGTTAAGTCTTAAGTATTTTTCCTCCTAAACCATTTTACTTAGGGTAGTATGTGAAGGTAGTGGTTAAGTTAACCGGTAAGTTATTCGACTTAGGTAACGTAGATATTCTTAAGTCCTACTGTAGGATTATTAGGGATAGGTTCTTAAGAGGTTATAGGTTCGCTATAGTATGCGGTGGTGGTTCTACAGCAAGACATTACATAAATATGGCTAGAAAGTTAGGAGTTAGTGAGAGCTGGTCTGACTTACTAGGTATTAACGTATCTAGAGTTAACGCATTACTCATGAACGCTGCCTTAGGTGATATCGCATATAGCTACATACCTAAGAATGTTGATGAGGTGTTAACAGCTTGGTCTTCAGGTAAGGTAGTTACTCTAGGTGGTTTACAACCAGGCCAGTCAACTAATGCCGTAGCTATGGTAATTGCCGAGTTAGTAGGTGCTGACTTAGTAGTGAATGCTACTGATGTTGACGGTGTATACGATAAAGACCCTAAGAAGTATAGTGATGCTAGGTTACTACCTAAAATAACTATAAATGAGTTGAAGAACTTAATCAGTAGTAGGTCTGAAGCCGGAACCTACGAACTCTTCGACCAACTAGCAATATCTATAGCTGAGAGGTCTAAAATCAAGATATACTTCGTAAACGGGTTTAAACCTGAGAATATCGAGAAGGTATTAGACGGTATTAACGTAGGTAGTGAAGTAATCTACACATAAATACCTAAACAATATAAGCCCTATAAATAACTTACTATATGGTGCGGGGGTGCCCGAGCCAGGGCAAAGGGGACGGGCTCAAGTTTTCCAGCTACTAATGAGAGACCCGTTGGCGTAGGCCTGCGTGGGTTCGAATCCCACCCCCCGCACCAACCTTTACAACATATAATGTTGAAGCCGTTATACGTACGTTAATAACATTATTAGTATGGGTTGAGGGTTTAAACTAATGTTTTAAGTTCTAGAAGATTTAATTGTGAGTATGATGTGATACAGCTAGTAATATAGGAGTTCATTAAACTTAAGTAGATGTTATGTGGATCCTGCTTTTACAGTCTTAACTACATGGTAATTAAACGTTAAGTTAATTAATACTATATTGAGTATGTCTTGGTACGAATATGGCGTTGATTAGGAGTTTAACTATACATATTAAGCCGTTAGGTGATGTTAAGGATTTTAAAGACTTAGTTGATGAGAGGTTAGACATTATTAAGAAGTTAGTTAGGGAGTTAGGACTTGATGTATGGAGTTACCGTATTGTCTTACCTCCAGGACTACCTACTGATTACCAGTTAAGACTAACTCAGGATTTATGTAGAGATGATGTCCTACTAGCTTCATACCATGTAGATGCTAGTGAGGTCAGGTCTGAAGATATAGTATCTGTGTTGACGTCTTGTGAACGAAGTTATATTACCATACGCTTACCTACTACAGATTTAATCGATAACGTTACTAACCTCTACTCAAAACTAATTAAGTCTATAGATGTTAACGACTTCACAAGATTAGGTATCTCAATACCTGACTACATAGTAACTCCTTACTTCCCCCTAGCAACTACTTACGATGAGGGTATATCAGTAGCTCTAAGGTACGTTGACTTATTCTACAGGTATGTTAGAGGTGATGAGGAGCCGTTAATTAAGTTCATTTTAAACACTAGTAAATTAGTTAATGAGTTAGCTGGTAGGGTGGGTATGAAGTTCTTAGGGTTTGATTACTCATTATCTCCTTGGCTATCAGAAAGTGTAGTTGGTATTATAGAGTATTTAAGCGGTATTAAGTTTGCGTATCCAGGTAGTGGTTATGCAGTTAAGAAGTTAAATGAGTTGATAGGTAGGTTATCAAGTACCTTAGGTATCAGTAATGTAGGTTTTAACGAGGTTATGTTACCGGTTGCTGAGGATGACTTACTTAAGGAGAGGGTTGCTGAGGGTTCAGTAACTCTTAAGGACTTAACATACTTATGTAGTTACTGCTTAGTAGGTGTTGATATGGTAGTACTTAGAGATGACGCGAACTTAATTAAGGGTGTAGTTAAGGATGTGTTTACATCATCTATTATTAAGGGTAGGGTAATAGGTGTTAGGTTAATACCTACTAATGCTTCAGAAGGTAGTGAGGTACTCCTTAAGAGGTTTGGTAAGGTACCAGTAATTAAGGTTTAATCACATACCTAGAGACTCAATAAGCGTTATTATAATACCTGCGAATATAGGTGATGTTATCTGACCTGCTAAGTTAGTAGTTATTGAGTACATCAAAATTATATTACCTGGAGATGCCTTACTAACCTCCCTCTGAACAACCCTAGCAGATACTGGGAATGCTGAGTTTGCTGAAGCACCTATAGCTGGGTTAATCCTACCCCCACTCAATATAGAAACTACCTTACCAACTAATATACCGACTATGATATCACCTGCGAAAGCTACTACACCTAAAGTAAATACTATTAAGACCTTAGACGGTAGGTCAGGACTAGCTGTAATTGTTTTAGATGATAGTGTAGAACCTACTGAAAGCCCTAGTAGGAAGGTCACTAAGTCCGTCAATACTGTAGAGAAAGTCTTATTATACCTCTCCACAAACTCAGTCACACCACACTCACGTAGGAAGTTACCTAGAGCTAACATACCGATTAGAGGTAAACCACCAGGTATGAATATCATTGACAGGAGTATCAATATTATTGGGAAGGCAATAACTACTAAATCACTTACGTCCTCACCGGAAGTTACAGGCATCCTAATACTCATCTCCTTCCTACTTATTAAAGCCCTCATAAGGGGTACTTGAATTAAGGGGACTATAGAGATATACGTATATGCAGCTAACCCAACAGCCCCTAGTAAGTGAGGGGCATACCTACTAGATACGAATATAGCTGTAGGTCCGTCAGCACATCCTATAATACCTACAGCTATAGACTCCCTAAAATTAAATCCTAGGAGTAGTGCTAGTATTAAAGCAAATATAACTCCTGACTGACCTGAAACCCCGAATAAGAGTAGCCAAGGCTTCCTAAGTAATGGTCTGAAATCCATCATAGTACCTATAGTTAGGAAGGCTAAGCATGGGAGTACCTCAGTCATCAGTAACTTCTCCCTTATCAGGTATAGGAGTCCGTATGGGGGGTCGTTAAGACCGCTGAGTGGGATATTACCTAATAATATGCCGAAACCTATGGGTACTAGCATGAGTGGTTCTAAACCCTTACGACTACCTAGGTATATAAAACATAGTCCAACAACTATTAAAATCAGTGATACAGGGTCTGGAACGCTTATCATGTTGTTCAGTAACGTCAACAGTACTACCAAGTGTGAACTTCATCTAATACTTAAAACATTATGTTTAAGTAGTCTTTAGACAACTGACTAATTCCGTAGGTATGTATTTAATGATGTACGATGACATTAGCTTATATTAGAGTTTATGAGAAGGATTTTGGTGGTTTGTTTGAGGTTGGTTGGTCGTGTAGCTATTGTTACTGGTGGTGCTAGAGGTATTGGTAGGGCTATTGCTGAGGAGTTCCTTAAGGAGGGTGCTAAGGTAGTTATAGTTGATGTTCTTGAGGAGGAGTTGATGAGGACTGCTAAAGAGTTGAGTAGGTATGGTGATGTAACAGCAGTAAAAGCAGACATAACTAAGAAAGAGGATGTTGAGAAGGTTATGAAGGTAACGTTAGAGAATTACGGTAGAATAGATATACTAGTGAATAATGCAGGTATAGCTATTCAGAAAGCAGCTATTGATATGGATTTAAGTGATTGGCAGAGGGTCATAGATATTAACTTAACAGCTGTGTTCTTATGTAGTCAGGCAGTTGCTAAGCATATGATTAAGAGTGGTAGGGGTGGTGTGATAATTAACATCTCATCTATGCTTGGGTTTATGGGGTTGGAGTTAAGGAGTGCTTATTGTGCAAGTAAGGCAGGTGTTATAGGACTTACTAAAGCGTTAGCTGTTGAGTGGGGTAAGTACGGTATTAGAGTTGTTGCAGTAGCTCCAGGTTACGTAGCTACTGAGAGGGTTGTAGATCTAATCCGTAGGGGTGTAGTGAATGAGGCTGAGTTGAAACGTAGGACACCTCTAGGTAGGTTAGCTAAGCCTGAGGAGGTAGCTAAGTTAGTAGCTTACTTAGCATCTGATGATGCTAGCTACGTAAATGGGGCTACAGTATTGATAGACGGTGGTTATACCTATAACGCAGGACCTATATAACATAAACTTAAGCTATTTTTACGTCGTTATAAGTACTTTAACTAAGTGATTTGTTCGTACCTCGGAATGATCTTAGTATTCAGGACGTCATGAGTATTGTTAAACACTATTATTAACCCCGCACCGGGAAAACCTTTAGTTAGGTATGGTTATGGAGGAGGTAGAACTCTATAAAGATCTGTACCCGTTCGTAGACTTACCACGTATAGTGTTGAGTGTAGATAGTGGAGGTGTGTATAGAGTTCCTAGTAGGATTTACCTCACAGATACTACCTTAAGAGATGGTCAGCAAGGGTGGAGGAATTTAACTTTTGAGGAGAGTGTTAGGATTTATGAGTTATTGGTTGAGTTAGGTGGGGATGGTGTTATAACTACTTGTGAGGTGTTTTTATATACTGAGAAGGATAGGAGGGTTGCTAAGGCATTACTAGACCTCAACTATAGGTATCCTAAGGTAATAGGGTGGATTAGAGCTTCACTTGATGACTTAAGGTTAGTCATTGATAACGGCTTAGATGAGACCGTAATACTTACATCAATATCTGACTACCACATATACTATAAATTAGGACTTACTAGGGACTTAGCTATTAGTAAGTACCTATCAGTTGTTGAGGAGGCTTTGAAGAGAGGTATATCTGTTAAGTGTGCTTTAGAGGATATAACTAGGGCTAGCTTAACTAAGAACGTATTACCATTCATCCGTAAGTTGATGAAGTTGAGAGAGAAGTACTCAATACCTGTTAGAATTAAACTTTCAGATACGTTAGGTTTAGGACTACCATTCCCTGAAGTACCACCACCTAGGGGTATACCATCACTGATTAGGACGTTAATCTCTGAAGGGTTTCCAGGCGAGGATATAGAGTTCCACGGACATAACGACTTCGGCTTAGTAGTTGCTAACCACTTAGCAGCTTGGATTTACGGTGCTGGAGGTTCTAACTGTACTTTATTAGGTATTGGTGAGAGGTCTGGAAACTGCCCGTTAGAGGTGATGCTAATACATTACCTAGGACTTAGACGTGATAAGAAGGTTAACTTAAGGAGTATCAAGAAAGTTGCTGAGTTCTTCACTGAGATAGGGTTTAGAATACCTGAGTTCCAACCAGTGGTAGGTTCTAACGCGTTCAGGACTAAAGCAGGTATCCACGTAGATGGTCTGATGAAGAATCCTGAAGTGTACTTACCTTACGATACAGACCTAATACTGGGGATACCATACACTATATCTATAACGCCATATTCTGGTAGGTCAGCGATAGCGTACTGGATCAACACATACTTCAGATTAAGTCGTGATGAAGCTTTAAGTAAGGATGACCCTAGGGTAAGTACTGTTTATGAGGAAGTACAACGTATATTCTCGGAAGGTAGGAAGGATGCTTTAAATGATGATGAGATGTTAGCGATAGTTAGGAAGTACATACCGGAGTTAGTTGAAGGTAGGTTCCGTAGCGTGGGTGTTCATGGGTAGGAAGTATAGGGTAGGGATTATATACGGGGATGGTATAGGCCCTGAGATTGTAGGTGTTACATTAGACGTATTAGAAGGTTTAGGATTTAATGCTGAGTTTATAGAGGTTAGGGCTGGTTATGACTACTACAGACGTTCAGGTAAGGTTATTGAGGATGACGGAATTAATGTCTTAAGGAATGTAGATGCGATACTTAAGGGCCCTATAACAACACCTCTCAACGTACCTAATTTCAGAAGTGTTAATGTGATGCTTAGACGTGAGTTAGACTTATACGCTAATGTAAGACCTTTTAAGAGTTTTAAGAGGGTCTCATTAAGAGATTTCAACATAGTCTTGATAAGAGAGAATACTGAAGACCTCTACGTAGGTGTTGAAACCCTAGTCTCAGGTGTTGCAGTAGCTTTAAAAGTTATCTCTGAGAGGGCTTGTAGGAGGATAGTAAGGTACGCCTTCAACTACGCTCTTAAACACGGGTTTAAGAGAGTTACCGTAGTTCATAAGTCAAATATCTTAAGAGTCACTGATGGTTTATTCAGGGATATATTCTTTGAGGAGTCTAGAAATTACCAAGTAGAAGCTAATGAGATGATCGTTGATACTACTGCCTACAACTTAGTTAGGAATCCTGAAGTGTTTGGAGTTATAGTTACTGAGAACCTATACGGTGATATCCTAGCAGACTTACTAGCTGGGTTAGTAGGTAGTTTAGGACTGTGTGGGTCTGCTGAGGTAGGGGATACAGTAGCGTTATTCGAACCAGTCCACGGATCAGCTCCAGACATAGCTGGTAAGGGTATAGCTAACCCTATAAGTCAGTTAATATCAGCTAAGCTAATGTTGGAATACCTAGCTGAGAGATTCAGTGATGAGGTATTAACGAGAATAGCTAATGCGTTAGAGTTAGGGATAACATCAGTAGTTGAGGAGGGGAAAGTATTAACACCCGACCTTGGAGGGAGCTCAACAACTAAGGAAGTAGCGTTAGAGGTATTAAGAAGGAGTAGTACCTATTTAGGAACGCATGCTAGGGTGTATCAATAACTAATATATTCCATGTCGTAGGTCTTAAATGAGTAGCAGTTAATTACGGGTGTTGGAGATATTTAACTATCATTGATTTAGTACGTTAGTAATTATTGAAGATTCTACATAGTCTGCAGGTAAGCACATGAAGATGTATTACTACCTCGTATGATGTGATATGAGTAAAATTTTTAAATGTATCCCCCTAATTATAGGGGGTTTCTATGAGTAAGGTGAGGTTCGGTTTAGGTGATGTAGAGGTTGTTGATGAGTTACCTACTCCTGAGGAAGTTTTTCAAATAGAGAGATTAGGTGTTAAGGAGTTAATTCTTAAGGTCTTAGGCCCTAGTGTAATTGCTGTAGGTGTCGCTATAGGTGGCGGTGAGTGGTTGTTAGGCCCTGCAACAGCTGTTAAGTACGGGCTCGGCATGACTTGGATAGTCTTAGTATCATCATTACTTCAGACAGTATATAACGTAAGCTTAGTTAGGATTTCAATGTATTGTGGTGAACCACCTATAGTATACCTTAAGAGGGTCCCTCCAGGCCCTAAGTTTTGGGGTATATTCCTACCAATCATGATCATTATCTGGGGTGCGTGGGGTTTAGCAGGTATTGCTGGTTCTGGAGCTACTGCTTTAGGTTCAATAATTCTCGGTAGGCTACCTACAGCAGGAGATGCTTGGTTAGTTAGGTACTTAACTATAGTTGTAATGGCTCTATGCGTAGCTATAGTATTATTCGGGTATAAGATTGAGAGGACTTTAGAAATCGCTAATTGGTTCTTCGCAGGCTTTATACTACTAACGTTGTTATTCATAGTTGCACCACTAACTGTTAAGGCTGAAGTTCTTTACGAGGCTTTATGGGGTACCTTCAACTTCGGCTACATACCCCCAGGTGCTGATATGAGTTTAATAACTGCTTGGTGGGCGTATACAGCGTTAGCTGCAGGTCTTAACTTCATATTCATGAACTGGTATAGAGATAAAGGTTACGGTATGGGTGCTGTAGTTGGCTACATACCTGCGTTAATAGGTGGTAAGAAGGTGATGTTATCACCTGTAGGTAAGGTATTCAAACTAACACCTGAGAATTTAGGGAGGTTTAAGACTTGGATGAAGATATTAAACTACGATCAGTGGTTTATATTCTTCCCCGGAGCTATATTAGGTATGTACTTACCGTCATTAATAGCTGCCTCCCTACTCCCTAGGGGTCAGTCATTACCGGCATGGGGGGTTGCTGCACATATAGCTAATCAATTCGCAGCTATTGTCGGTGTATGGGGTTACTACCTAATATGCTTGATAGGGTTTATAGTACTCTTCAGTTCAGCTTTAGGTGCGTATGTAGACGCTGTACCGAGGAATTTAACAGACCTACTATGGGGTTTAGAAAGTGTGAGGAAGTACTTCAAAAACGACGTACGGTTACTATACTATACAATACTCGCTATATATGTAGCGTTCAGTATATGGGCACTATATCAGACACAACCGTTGATAATGGTAATCATCGCAGCTAATACAGCAAACTTCATAGGGATATTTGTGATACCGGCAGTAATGTACCTCACATACAGACTACCTAAGGAGTTAAGACCTAAGCTCTGGGAATATGTGCTCTTAGTAATATTCCTAATACTCTCAACATACTTCTTCCTAACATCAATACTACCGTACCTAGGAATTAAAATCTAAAACTTAATTTTAGTTATTAACTACATAACCTATAACGTTTAACCCTCCTATAATTCCTAACCTCAAAATCGCTACATACCACACCATTAAATTCTAAGGACTTAAGGGCCTTATAAACACCTCTTAATGTGAAACTCTTAAGTTTCTGCCAAATCTCATAAGCAGTTAGGTTGTCATCCCTACTCAGTAAATTAATAATACCTTCTTTAATACCACCCTTCACTACATTCCTCTTAGTACTTGGTCTATAACCAGCTGTTATAACAGCTATAGAATTTCTTAAATCTTCAGCTACCACATATGCTAATGTTGAGATAGGTTTTAATTTGATACCGTACCTACATAACCTCGTAAATACATCAAGTATTGTTTTAAGTTCTACCTCAACAACTTTCACCTCATTAGGTATTAACTTAGGTCTTGACTGACCTTTAATGAGGGCTGATACAACATTATAGTTAACATCTAATCCAGACTCCTTAAGTTCCTTAATACCCTTCCATAACGAGTATGTTAGTAAACCAGTTACTGCCGGTACAACGATATCCTCACACTTAACCCTTTTCTCATATATTTCAAAGACTATAGTCTTTAAACCTTCTATAGTTAGAGGATTTAGATAATCTAATTCTAGAGCATTACTGTTATTACTAGTTCTCTTACTAGGTATTAAGTTAACACCTAACTCAATCAACTTACCTAACTCATCACTATAGAAATCATTATCACAGACCTCAACATCAACCTCAGCAATACCGTTTAAGTAGTAAGATAATGAGTAGGTGAAGTCTTCAGTAAATTTTATTCGTAATCTCTTAATATTACTTGAAGCTACGTAACTAGCTATTAATGCTGATGCTCTGTCTGAGTAAGTCCCTGTAGGATTATACCTCTCATTCTTTATCAATACATTATGAATCCTACTTATCGGAGTTAATCCCTCACTATGCGTAACTACCCTACTAAAAGTCGGTAGTAAGGCTTCATACCTCCAAATATTTGCTTTGCTTTTACATATTTTAAACTTAGGATTAAGCCATACAATCTCTAGAGGTCCACCACATACCGGGCACTTCATAAGTACTTCATTAAACTCCCTCCTACAGAATAAGCAGGTTGTGAGGAACTTATTACTTCTATCGTTACTTAAGGTCACTTCTTCACCATAGACAGGAAATACTCGTAGAGTTTCCTTTCAGAAGTTATTTCAGGATGGAATGTCACAGCTAATAACGGGCCCTGAACAGCAACTATACCTACCCTACCTACTACTGGGTGGTTTAAGTAGCTAATTATCTTAGCTGGGTCTCTAGCATCTATAATTCCAGGAGCTCTTATGAATACGGCATTAACATCACCTATACCTTCAACATAGACTTTAGTTATGAAGGAGTCTTTCTGCCTCCCGAATATATTCCTAATAATTGTTACATTCATGAGCTTTAGTATTGGTTGATTAACCTCTCCAACAACTCTATCTACGACCTTACTAGCTAGTAAGATAGCACCAGCACAAGTACCCATCACAGGCATCCCACCCTTAACGAAATCCGTAATACCCTCATCAAGACCTTTAAACTTAATTAAACGTCCTATAGTTGTTGACTCACCCCCAGGTATTATGAGTGCGTCGAGGTCTCTAAGATGACTTGAGCTCTTCACTAAAACTACATCTAAGTTAAATAATTCTCTTAATGACTGCGCATGTTCAAGGAAGTCTCCTTGAAGTGCTAAAACACCTACTCTCACCCTCACTCACCTCTAACCTGCATTAACTCCTCCGGTTTAAGATTTCTCACATCGATTCCCAGCATTGACGCTTTTTCAGAAACCATCTTCTGAGCTTCAACAACCACTTCAGGGTTGTCATAAAATGTAGTTGCTAGAACTATAGCTTTAGCCCTCATCTCCGGATCCTTACTCTTAAAAATACCTGAACCAACGAATACACCATCAGCTCCTAACCACATCATCAACGCTGCATCTGCAGGTGTTGCTATCCCACCGGCTGCAAAATTCACTACCGGTAACCTTCCTAGTCTAGCCGTTAACAACGCTAATTCGAAGCTAATCTTATTCTCTTTGGAGTACATGTATATAGACTCAACATCTCCAGCCATATAATAGCTCCTTAATAGGGCTATATCCCTATTCACAAGCTTCATATGCTTTACCGCCTCAGCGACATTCCCAGTCCCCGGCTCACCCTTAGTCCTAATCATAGATGCACCCTCAAATATACGTCTTAACGCTTCAGGTAAGTTCCTAGCACCATTAACAAATGGTGTTTTAAACATCCACTTATTTATATGTGCATTCTCATCAACTGGTGTTAAAACCTCACTCTCATCTATTAAGTCAACACCTACCTCCTCAAGTAATCTAGCCTCCCAACTATGACCTATCCTACATTTAGCAGATACTGGTATGGTTACAGACTCCATAACCTGAATAATAACGTTTAAATCAGCTGTCCTAGCAACACCCCCAGCCATCCTGACATCATATGGGAGTTTATCTAGTACCATAACACCAACAGCACCCGAATCCTCAGCAATACCTGCTTGTTCAGTAGTAGTTACATCCATTATAACCCCACCCTTAAGCATCGATATAAAACTGTATTTAACTAATGGTGTTCCAGTCCTTAACGGAATTAATTCCTTACCTTCATCTCTAACTTTATCTCTGAATTCAAGTAGATTATATATGAGGTCATACAGTTTCTCTAAAAATACGTAGGAGTCAACTAACTTCATATACCGCCCTAACTAACTACGAATACAGTGTATTAACCCCTACTGAACGTTCAATCAGTAAAGCTTATTCATACCCTACCACTAGTTAATATCTTCTCAAGCCATGTCAGGTACTTTAAATCTAGACCTAAAGATCTTAACTTCTTAATAACTCCTTCAACATCGTAATGATTTCTATATAGTCTAAACTCACCACTTCTTAAGTCTAGGATAGCTGCTGATGTCCTGTAATCACCATCTCTAGGCTGTCCAATACTTCCAGGATTTAAGACTCTCATACCTCTAATCCTTAAATCCATAGGTATGTGAGTATGTCCAACTACGATTAAGTCAGTATCTACAGGTTGATGTCTGACTGCGTACATATTAGGGGTTAGAGCTAGTAGGATTTCCGATTCAGGTAATGATGTTTTTAAGTACCCGTAAAGTGGGTTTCTAGGAGATCCGTGGGTTAAGTAAATCCTTACATTATCAATTGTTAAGTTACGGGTTATTGGTAGGGATTTAAGCCAATCTATCTGCTCCTTACTTAACAACTTATACGAGATGTTAACTCTAGTATACTCGCTTAACTCATGTAATTCAGGAGTGCATCTACAGTCAGTATTAAACGCTACTGCATAGTCGTGATTACCCATTAAAACTACATCAGGTTTTAAACCCTTAATTAAATCCACTACAACATGTGGTTCAGGACCGTAATCAACTAAATCACCTAGGACGAATACGTAATCCCAACCACCGACACTCTCTAAAAGAGTCTTAAGTGCGTCAGCATTACCGTGGATGTCCGAGATAATTAAAACTTTAACCATCTACACTAACCACCAACTTAATTAAGGTATTATTAATAAATCTACAACATAATTAAGTTTACAGCTACCTCACGTACTTAACGTATTGAGTCTAACTACTGATGGTTGAGTATTGATTATCTGTGGAATTGATTCCTTACTACTAACTCTAGTTTTATCCGGTATAGCAACTACTAAGACCTTAATGACCTCAGGTATCTTAATAAGTATCTCCTTAGTCATATTAGATATTAATGCTTGAGTTGTTTTTAGGGTTGTATTACTAGGTAATCTCACCCATAACTCAATCTCAACAAAACTCCCTAAATTCCTTAGTAATACCTTCTTAACCGATACGTTAGCATGCCTTTCAACGATGTTAATTATCCTATACTTGAGGTGTCTAGGGTAGTTAATATCTAGTAAGTTAAATACTGATTCCTTAACAACATTTACAGAACACTTTATAGCGTATGCAGATACCATTAAAACCAGTATGTTCTCAATAATTACTAGTTGGAGTATGTTAGAGAGTATTAAAGCTATACTATTAACGAACTCTATCAACGCATCTAATGATGTCTTCACAGCTGTTGACTTAACTAGAACCTTCCCATACCTACCATACTTTAAAACATACCTAGAGAATATGTATGAAAGGATACCACTACCTATTAAGTATAGTGAGAACTCAGATGAAGTAATCTCAGTATTTGTTAAAGTACTAGGTATTAAGTAAATCACTACTGAGATAGTGATTACTGCTATGAATATTGATGAAACATCCTCAACCCTTAATAACTCATATCTACGACCGTTTAAGGTCTTAGAAGTAACTACCCTCAACACTATAAATAATGTTAGGTATGTTATAGAGTCTAGAATCCATAGTATAGAATCTATTAAGATTAAGTTAGACCTAACCACGATTAAGTACAGTAACACACCTAGTAATCCGTAAGTTAATGAGCTAATAAATAGAATTTTAAATAAGTTCGCCATACGGTAAAACCTTACTATCTTCTTAACAGTAACTCTCCCTAACATAGGAATCACCTAAGTATAAACTAGGGTATGGGGCTGACGTCTAAAGAGTCTAATACCTCTAAAATAGTATTTGATTTACGACTTAAAAATTTTCACGAATTACTAGATATTATTTATGGTAAGACCTACTATGTTAAGGTAATACCTACGCTTAAGTAAGTAGTTTTGAGAATTCCATACTCAGTGTTTTTAAGTTTTGATGATGTTATATCTTCTGGTGCTTAAGATACCATTACATGATGATTTAATAGCTGAGTTATCTAGGGTTATTAACGATCTCCTTAGTAGGGTAGTTACTGTTGATGATTTAAGTAGGTATGTCCGTGAGGTCTATTCATATCCTTTAAGAACTTCTCAAAGTGGTGAACCACCAGACGTCGTAGCTAGTGATTCGAGTAGGGTGGTTAAGAAGTTGTCCTTAGCTACGGTATACGCTATACAGGCAGTCTCAGCAAATATCTCCTTAAGGGAGTCTAGATCGAGTAGGTTCGTGATTAAGTGTACCTCAGGTTACTACATACCGACACCGAGTGAGGTCGTACCTGAGGAGTTAATGCTACGTATAACACAGTTACTCTCTAGGGTTTTAGAAGTTGATTCAGTACTTGAGATTGTAGACCGTGCTGAGGTAGCGTTATTTGACGGCTCCTTAATATCGTTTTTATGGGGTTATAGTAGTAGGCCACTACCTAAGGGGTTGAGGTTTACAGGTTATAGCGGCTTCAGTAATTTAAGGGATATGTGGTATGAGATATTCAGGAAGATTACAGAGATTGTAAAGTTGGTGAAGCCTTTATTCATAGCTAAGACCCTTAGGAGGAGTTACTACGTAGATATTCTACTAAGTGGTGAGACCCCTAAGGAAATTAAATCTGAAGTTAATGACTTAATACTGATTAATATGTTGAGGAGGCTTGGTAAACTACCTAAGCAACCATACATACTTCAACCAGTTTACGTAACCACTGATAAACTACCTAAGCCCCTCAATAGCTTAAATATAGACTTAAGCCCGTTAATACCTATGACCGTAACTTACGTAGCGTTTAACCACTCAACACAACCTTACCAGGTATCAGTACCTGGTGTATGGGGGGTTGATGAGTTAGTAGATATTATTAGTTCAATATATATTTACTCACATACCGGTTATCCAGACCCTCTCAGAGTAGTCCATAGTAAGAGTAAGTTAAGTACTGAGGAGTTTAAGTATATACTGTATAAATTAGGTCTAAACTCTATACCTACAGGACGTGAACTACTGGGTGAGTTCCTATAGATAGACCGATAGGTATTGTCGGTGAGGTATCTAAACCAACTGAGGTGGATGTTAAGGCATTAACACCGGTACCTGTAGGTACTTACGTATATATAAGGTTCGTGGTTAGGGACCCGATAACTTATGAGGAACGTGTGAGGGAGGTTGTAGGTCTTATAGGTTCATCACTGTTTAAGTCTGTAGTACCTATAGTAACTACTCAGAATTTAACAACTTATGAGAGGACGTCACCGTTAAGTAGTTTAAAGAGTGAGAGTTATATGAAGGCTTTAATAATAGCTGACATTACTGGTGGGAGGGTAGAAGCACCTAGATACCCACCACCACCTGAGACCCCGGTATACCTAGCAAGACCTGAACATGTAGGAGTTATATATAGGAATAACCCTGAAACCAGTGTGGAGATAGGGTCTTTAGTCGGTTTTGAAGACCTTAGAATTAGAGTTAATATCAACGCATTAACTAAGCACTTACTAATAACTGGGACTACAGGTTCTGGTAAGAGTAACTTAGTTGCTGTATTAGCTGATAGGGTTGCAGGGATTGGTGGTTCAGTAGTTATCTTCGACGTACATGGGGAGTACGGGGATTTAATTAGTGAGACTCCTGATAAGGTAAGTATTGTTAAGTATGAAGCAGCTATAAATCCTATAGAACTACCTATAAGCCTCTTAGTAAGCTTCATAATACCTGAAGGAACTGCGACTAAGCAGAGGAGGATTTTAAGGAATGTGTTGAAGGATTTAAACGATAGGATTCGTGAGAGGTCTGTGAAGAGTAGGAAGCCTTACTCCCTAGTAGTTAAGGAGATTTACAAGGAATCACATACTCAGCAAACACTTGAAGACCCTGTCGATATGTATAAGGACTTACTGATTAGGAATATTAAGTTTAGGCCTCAAGATAAGGATGAGAAAAGCGTTACAGATGTTGTAGATAAGGTTGAGGATTTCTTCGAATGGCGTAGGATTGATTTAGAAGCAAGGAAGATTAGTGAGTTATTAGGTAATAGTAAGGTTGTAGTAGTTGATGTCTCTGCATTCACTGATGAGGAGAAAGACTACATGCTTAAAGTCGTAGCTGAGGACCTACTATGGTATCTTAAGGAGGGACTTAGGAAGGGGCTTAACGTCATACCGACACTACTTATTATTGAGGAAGCACACATATTCTTAAGCAGTGATAACACTAAGTCTAAAGGAACCCTCCAGAGGTTTATTAGGGAGGGTAGGAAGTTCGGCGGTATGTTAGTCATAGTTAGTCAGAGGCCTAGAGCATTAGATATTAACGTAGTTTCTCAAATCCAGAATTACGTATTCTTAAAGTTAGTTCAGAGTAAGGATAGGGCTACAGTTATGGAGATAACTGATATATTAAGTGATGATTACGTCAACATACTACCTACACTACCACCTGGTTATGGGTTGATAATGGGTGAGTGGGTCGGTAAGTACCCAGCATACGTTAGGATAGATAAACATGAGGGTAAGAGGGCTGGGGCAACACCAGACGTAGTAAGTATTTGGAGGGAGGGTATGAGGATACGTAGTAAGTCTTTAGAGGTTAGATCATTATCTAGTGAGTGGGAGGGTTAGACATTGTTAATACTCCATACATCTGATACACACTTAGGTGCTTCAAAACCTAGTAGGTTAAGGGATAGGGAGTTAGACTTCTACGAAGTATTTGATGAAGTTGTGGAGATAGCTATTAAGGAAGGTGTTGATGCTGTAATACACTGTGGTGACTTATTCGATGATGCTAGACCGAACCCTCAAACATACTACTACGTATTTAAATCACTTAAGAAGTTAAGGGAGGTCGGTATCGAATTCCTAGTGATTGCAGGACAACACGATATGCCTAAGGTATCAGCCCTATCACCTATTAAGGTCTTAGAGGAGGTTGGTCTTGTGAGGGCCTTAGCAACATCACAACCACTAACACATGTAGTTAAGCTACGTAGTGGTGAGTTAGGTATTGCTGCAATACCTTACGCAGACCCCATAACAATTCAGGAGTATATTAGGGTTGTTAAGAAGCCTAACACCAGTAGGAAGTTGTTGATGGCGCACCTACTGCTTAAGGAGTTAAACATACCTGAAGCTCACGTAACTATCAATGACTTAAGAGTTAGTGAGTATAACTACGTAGCACTCGGTGATTACCATATCAGATATGAAGTTAATGTTAGTGGTACACCAGTTGTATATCCTGGAGCGACAGAGTCTTTAAACGTCTTAGAAGGTGTTAATGATAAGTATGTTGCGTTAGTAGACTTCAGCAGTGGTGAGGTAGTAGTTAATTGGGTTAAACTTAGTAAGCCTAGGAAGTGGTTAGTTGTGAAGCCTAAGGACTATGAGGAACTACGTAGGTTTCTAGAAGGTTTAGAATACAGTAAATTTGATAAACCTCCAATACTCCATATAGAGATAGGCAGTAAGGAAGTACTGAACTTAAGCCGTAAGTTAATTATCAACCTCTTAAGTAGTTTAAGAGATAAGGGTAAGATCCTCACATATAGGGTGGAAGCACCTGGAGTCTCAGAAGAAGGTGATGTAGGGTATTCTAATGAAGAACCTATACAGACCCCCACACTAGAGTTAGTAGTCCATAACTTAATTAAGGACCCTGTAATATCCGATTATGTAGTGAGGATCGTTAAGGGTTGTGATGATGTAGAGTTTATTAAGTTGTTAATTAACGGTATTATAAATGACCCTGAAGTCATTAATAAATTGGAGAAGTTGGTGAGTGTTAAGTGATTATCAGGAGTGTTAAACTTACGAATATATTATCCCATGAGGATTCAGAGATCACGTTTCCTGACGGTATAATAGCTATAGTAGGTCCTAACGGTGCTGGTAAGTCATCAATAGTTGATTCAATCTACATAGCACTCTTCACAGAGGCTAGACCGGATATTAGGGGTATGGAGAAGGAGTTCATAGTTATGAGGGGTAAGAAGAGGGGTGAGATCTCAGTAGTTTTAGAAGTTGGTGGTGTTAAGTACTTAGTAGTTAGGGAGTTAAACGTCGATACCCCAGCTCAAGCCTACCTATACCTACTAGAAGGTAGTAGTAGGAAGGTTAAGGCTTACGGAGTGTTAAACGTTCCTAAGGAGTTAGGTAGGGTCTTAGGGTTAGTCACAGTAGATAGTAAAGGGTTAAGAGATATAGTTAGGAGTACTATAATCGCACTTCAGGACGAATTAACTGAGATAATAGATATTAGAGATTCTGAGAGGAGGGAACGGATACTATCGTTATTAGGCCTTAGCTACCTAGAGAAGTCACTATCAGTTATTAAGGAGTTGACTAAGGAGAAGGATAGATTGGAAGGGGTCTTAATCAGTGAGAAGAGGTCTTTAGAGGAGAAGAGAAATGAGCTTAAAGAACTTCATAATATGAGGAGTAAGTACTTAACTCAGAAACGTGAGGAGGAGTTAAGCATAAGTAGGTTAAGGGATAAACGTGATAGTTACGTCAGGAATATAGCGTTGGTTGAGGAAGCTTTAGAGGTATGTAATGAGTTGAGAAACTTAATGATTTATAACAGAATTAAGGAGTTAGAAGATACTGTCTCGAAGTTAGGGGTAGTTGATGTGTGGGATCCTAGTAAGTACTCCCTAGTAACTAAGGAGTTAAGTAAGGCTTATGAAGAGTTAAACAACATTCAGAACACATTAACATCAATACTTAAGGAGGTTTCTACGAAGGTAGGTGTAGTAATTGATAATTACGAAGTACTTAACATGTTAATTAATGATTTAAGACGTAGACGTGATGAGTTAAGCACATCTATTGAGAGGTTGAGGGCTCTTAAAGACATCTACACTATATACTTAGGGAAGTTCGAATCTACTAGTAGGTGCCCTATATGTGGTTCATTAATAACTAATCCTGAAGATATTAAGAGGAGGTTAGCTAATGAGTTAAGTAGTTTAGAAGATAATATCAAGTCTATTAAGCAGGAATACGCAAGTGTAGATGCTAAGATAAGTGTTGTTGAGAAGTCGTTAAACACTATGAGTAGGTACTTAGGTAAGAAGGAGGTGGTGTTAGGTAGGGTTAATGAGGTTAGGAGTCAGGTTGAATCCCTTAACGACTTAGCACGTAAGTTATGTAGTGAGTTACTTAAGGGGTCTACCGGTATGGTGACTCAGCAAATCAGTGAATGTGTTGAGTCACTAAACATGCTGAAGGATAAGTTGTTGAGTCTTAGGAAGGAATTAGATTTCCTAAGGAGTTATGAGGTAAGTATCTCATCAAGACCTGAGGGAGTCGGAATTGATGATCTAAGCAGTAGGTTGGAGAAGTTACTGGCAGGTATAGGTCTTCAGGTAGGTACCCCTAAGGAGTTAAAGGATTTTGATAGGTTAATCAGTGAGTTATCACTGAAGAGGAAGGAGTTGCAGGGAGAGTTAAATAAAGTTATTGATGAGCTTTCTAAGGCTGAAGGTAGGTTGAAGTCTTTAGAAGATCGGTTAGCTGATGTTGATGAGAGGATTAAGTCCTTAGACTCATGGATTAAGAATAAGGAGAAGGAGGTTAGTGAGGTAGAACGTAAGATCAAATCTTTAAGAATTATCGATGAGTTTAGTAGGAAGTACTTAGGTAAGGATGGGTTAATAGCTAAGGAGTTAACTAGGGTTGCTAGGTTAGAGCTTGAGAGGAGGGCTAATAAGATACTATCTAGATTAGGTCTTAGACCTATAGAGATTAGTGATGATTTTAGGATAAGTGTTAAGGTATTGAATGAGTCCTTACCGATTAGTAACGCAAGTGGTGGTGAGAGGGTGGGTATTGCAATAGCTCTTAGACTAGCATTAGCTGAGTTGGTAATGGGTAGGAGCCCTACAGTACTGATACTTGATGAACCAACGATCTACTTAGATGAGGATAGGAGGACACAGGTCTTCGAAGTTATTAAAGAACTAGGTAAGTCGTTAAAACAGGTAGTTGTCGTAACTCACGACGAGAGTGTAGTTGATATCGCTGATAAGGTAATTAGGGTAGAGAATGTAGGTGGTGTTAGTAGGGTTACCAGTAATTAATTAGATTTCAAAACGAACCCCTACTTAGGAATCAGTAATTATTTTTAAGTCTCTATATAGTTAATACCTAACCACTTACTAAGTAGTTTTAACCCACCCCTAATATCCCCGAACGCTATTACGTAGTGATTACCTACAACCTCTTCTAAGAACTTAGAGGGGTTATCTATCCTAACCCTGATCTGGAGTGCATTACTGATACCGTAGCTAACTACATTACCTATTGTGACGTGGACCTTATCTATGAGTTTACCGTAAATCCTAAAGATAGTTACTGTGGTTAACGGTATCTCAGGCCTGCAGTGGACTACCGGGATCCTATACCTTATAATTGAGGGTGGCTCACTAGAAACTATATGGACTTTAGAGCTATCCTCAGCTACAGAAGCAGATGCTGCGCAATGCATGAAGGTTAAAACACCATCTCTACTCACTGAGAACGGGTCTGATATCAGTGCTGACCTACCGCTTAAGTACCTAGCGATTAATAAACCAACAACGTTTAAAACCTCACCCTCACATCCTATGATCTGATCGTCTATAAACCCTAAACATGGGTTAACGTTGAATAACTGGAATAACTCTGTATAGCACTCCAACGCTATAGCATCCAACCTCATAACTTCTTGAATCTTCTTAATAGCTAGGTATAACTTTAAAGCCTTCTTAACACCCTCTTCAGGAGCTTCTAAGACGTACTTACTCCTCACCTCACTCAACTTACTGTTGACTTCATCATCTCTTACGTTATTGAAGGAATTCATAACCTCGTTAAGAGGTATATGAACTATATCAACTCCAAACCTATCCTTAAGTATAGTCCTATCGTAATGTGAGGCAACCATAGGCGGTATAATACCGCCTACAACCCCAATCCTAACATTAGATAACCTCCTCAGTAGGGCTGCTACCTTAATAAACTCCTCAATATCCTTAAGAATGCTTAAATCCGTAGGTGGGCTATGAATTAACTTTACCTTCAAACCCCTCTCCCTTAAATAACCTACAGCACTAGCTGCTGTAGGGAAGGAATACCTAGACGGTAGTGTCCAGATAACTGTAGGTAGTTTAACGTGGTCTACGAATAATGCCTGTAGATGGCCTGTGAACCCATGTAGTGAGAGTACTATCGAAGCATCGAAATCATACTTCCTAACCTCCTCAACCCTCTCTAAAATACTTACCTCATCGTTAAGTGGTGACCCTATAACCAACTCAGCATCTAACTTCTTAAGAGTACCTACTAATGACTCGTAATCACTACGTACATCAGGTGATGTTATAGAACCTATAGGCATTACGTAAACTCTAGGCTTACTGAACATTGTAATCCCTAGCATATTACGTAGTACTAGGTAATAACTTTTCATCTTAAGTATTAAAACCTGTGAGTGTATTATCTATAGAATAACCATGACCTCAGTAGTGGTTGAGGTTAAGGACTTAGTTAAGGATTATGACGACTTCAGAGCTCTTAATAAAGTATCGTTTAATGTTTACGAAGGTGATATATTCGGGTTAATAGGTCCTAACGGTGCTGGTAAGACTACCTTATTCAGGATATTAGCTACCTTACTAATACCGACATCAGGTACAGCTACTATCTACGGTTATGACGTCGTTAAGGATTCTAATGAGGTGAGGAAGTTAATTACCTACCTACCTGAGGACGCAGGCGTTTACAGGAATATAACAGCTTATGAATACCTAAGATTAATTGCTAAGGCATACTACACATCATCATCAGATGTTGAGGAATGTGTTGAGTTAGGGGTTAAACTACTAGGTCTAGGTGATAGGATCTATGATAAGATGAAGACCTACAGTAAGGGTATGAAGAGGAGAGTTCAGGTTGTTAGGGCTTTAATGATTAGACCTAAAGTAGCTATACTTGATGAACCTACAGTAGGTTTAGACGTGATCTACTCGAAAGGAATTAGAGATCTTATAAAGGAGTTCAGTAAGACCTACGGAACAACAGTACTTATATCTAGTCATAACATGTTTGAAGTTGAGGGGTTATGTAGTAGGGTTGCTTTAATATCTAACGGTAAGCTAATTGTTGAAGGATTTACTGAGGAACTCATCAGTAAGTACGGTGTTAAGAATCTTGAGGAATTATTCATAATGTTTGTGAGGGGTGTTAATGCTTAAGGAGTTAATTCTTAAGGAGTTTAAAGACTTAGTTAGGGATCCTAGGATTTGGATACCGTTCATAATATCAGCATTAGTACTACCTCTGACAGGCTTAATAGTATCTGGTGGTATGAGGGAGTCTATATCAGGGATAGCAATACCTTCTAAAGTGTTGGTAAGTGATTTAGATGATACCCAACTAACTAGGTATGTAATCAATAACTTAAACACTACTGGATTAGTAGCTAAGTTAGAAGTAGTTAATGTATCAGATATGGAGTTACTGAAGGATATAGCTGTAAGTAAGGGTTATGAAGTCATCATAATAATAACTCCAGGCTTCACCAACACAGTACTTAATAATTTAAGACCTAACTTAACTATCGTCGATGTAGTTAAGTCTATATCATTCATACCATCACTTAAGTCATCAATATTCTCATCAGTGATAAATGATTTAGTAGGGGACTACATACTTAAGACCCATGGTGTGAATCTAACATTAGACTTAGTGAAACAACCTGTAAATACAGTCTCACTCACCTACATATCCGCAATTAATCAGACAGTAGTTGGGGGTTCCGGGATCTTCGTACAGGTGAGTATGACATCTATTTTAATGCCGATAATGTTCATGATCGTAACAATAACTGTTCTTCAAATGGCTGCTACATCAACAGCTATCGAGAATGAGGAGAAAACGCTTGAGGTACTACTTACACTACCTATTAGTAGGTTTAAGATACTCCTAGGTAAGTTATTAGGTTCTTTTGCTGTAGCGTTATTAGGTTCTCTCGCAAGTATTGTAGGGTTTATAATCTACGTATTGATGTTCTCAACAGTATTTCAGTCAATGATACCTAGTACTGAGGGGTTCAACATCACCTCTATCTTCAACCTAATCAACCTTAAGAGTGTGGTGTACTTAATAGTAAGTTTAATTCTGTCGTCATTCGCTATGGCGGCTTTAGGAGTTACTGTAGGTGTTTTAAGTAGTGATGTTAGGATTGCATCAACGATCTCAAGCCCTATAGTGATGTTAGTTGTGTTACCAGGTTATTACGTAATGTTTGCTGATGTAGGTAGGTTAGGCAGTACTCTTAAGTACTTACTTTACATGATACCATTCACTCAACCGATGATTATGGCTAAAGAACTGATGTTCTCAAGTCCTGGGGAGTTAACGATTTTATGGTTGATTACATCGCTTATATTCTCATTAGTACTGATACTACTAACCTCACAATTACTGAGGTTTGAGAAGTTAGTTAGGGTTCAGAGGTTCGTTAGTAGGTTAAGGAGGAGATATACCTAACTCGTCCTCCACATTACTACGTATCTCAGTAGCTATATTATGTATGAGTTCTCTGTAGTGGTCGTCAGCTCTATACCATACAGTAGGTGGTTTCCTCAAACCCTTAAGTACTTGAGCCATTAACGTAACTATACGTCCTACATTAGCTGAGTCAAGCAGTAGTTTAGGGTCTTCTAAAGCATTACCCTCACCTACATAGTATGCTAGAGCCCATGGAGGTATCACCATACCGAAACTGTTAGTCACAGCCATAAGATTAGATATTAGTGCTGTAGCACCCTCATCATTACCTACAGCTATGAATCCAACTACCTTACCGTCAAGCCAGCTCCTCCCATCAATATATATCATGTTCTCAAGGACTGTCAACCTATCTAGGAAGTTCTTAAGTAGGCCGCTAACACCGAACCAGTAGATAGGTGATGATATTATAAGAGCATCACATTCAATAACCTTTGGGTATAGTTTAACCATATCGTCATTTATAGGGCATGGGTAAACACATGCTTTAATATCGTCGCTAACGCATCCGAGGCAGGGCTTGATCTCATACTCATACAGATTTACTAACTCAACTTCAGCACCTTCTAACTCAGCAGCTCTTAAAGCTAGTTTCAATGCTTGGAAGCTATTACCGTACGGTCTCGGAGACCCGTTAATCCCTAACACCTTAACCATCGGCTACACCCCCATAACTACTAAACCCTAATTACGTCATAGTAATTTAATTATTGATTGACTTATAAGCTATTAAGCTATGATCGAAGTTTAACTAGATGATGTTTACGAACCCAGTCATGAGTAGTATAGCTGTAATAACTACAGTAGCCCACTGTACTACATTATTAACTTTAGTGAGGCCGTACTTCCTAGAGAACTCATAGATAATCCTACCACCGTCTGTAACTATTAGTGGGGCTGCATTAAATACTGCGAGGCTTATGTTAACTAGGTAGGTCCAGTAAAGGACCCTACCTAGGTAGTATAGGTATTTAGGTGTCTCAGGTGAGAGTCCCTCAACAACTAATATACCTAATCTAGACCAATTCGATGGTTTATTAACTACTACGACTTCAGGCTTATATAACTCACTAACGATAACATCATCCTCTAACCCCTTAATCCTGGATATATTAATCACTAACGTAGTTGATATGTTAGCTATTGATGAGAGGTAATTCCTTAAGTCGTTTAAAGTCCTTATCCTAGTTCCGTTTATATCGTTGATCACTGAAGGTGTTGGTAGTCCAGCAACTACAGCTGGTGCTTGAGGGCCTAAACTCCTATCTAATTCTTGAATTATAACTACTGAGTACTGACTAATACCTACTGAAGCAGTATTCAGTAGTAGGAGTGTTAGGAGTGCTATAGCTGTATTGGAGAGAACACCTGCTGATAACACCTTAACCTTACTAATTAATGAGGCGTTGTTATAGTCGTTATCGTTGATCCTTACGTAAGCGAATGGGAATACTAAGAAGATTCCTAAACCCCAAGAATCAACCTTAATACCCTCATTCAGAGCTACTAAAGCGTGTGAGAACTCATGAACTATAATACCTATACCAACACCTACTAAGAAGTAGAGTATCGTCATACCCCTAATAGTTACGCCTGGAAGTACCGGGACTAGAGGGGCTTCAACAACCCTACTAACACCTAGTAAAGACTTAATGATATTGAGTACTGAAGGTAGTGCAATCCAGTAGAAAATAAGTATCAGAATCACTACGTTTAACATACCTACAAACCCGACAACCCTACTAACCACGGCAGACCTCTTAAAACTTAAGTTAAACCTCGATACATCAACCATCACTGTGAAGAAGCTGATGGTGATGTTCCTACTCTTAACTAATGATGAGAACCCCCTATTATACATGTTGAGTAGATATAGTACCAACTCTACGATTATTATTAATAGCAGTACCTGTAGTACTGTATCTGACGTCACATCCAATACCTAATAAATTTACTACTTAAGCATTTATGTCTTATATTAAGTTATTAAGGGTTCATAACCTTAATATTAAGGTGTTAAGTGTTGAGGAGGGAGCAGGGTCAGAAATTAGCTGGTCTAATACTACTAGTCGGTTTAATGATAGCTGTAGTTGTTTTAGGGGTTGTAGGTACTTTAATGGAGAGAAGTAAGGTGGGGAGTACCACACAAACTCAAATACCTACTAACGTAAGTGTTGAGAAACCAAAATCTACGGAGAACACAACATCAACTACTGTAGTAATACCGAAGTAAGTAACAATTAATTAATGTTTTATCTGGACATAACAACTGTTTAGAACCATACCTGACCTACCTGAGAGTAGGTCTACGTAATACATTACATTACTTACGAAGTCTTTAAACCTTAGAATAGGTACTATGAATGACCCGTTAACATACCCACTCAAACTATCAGTTAGAGTTACTATCACAGGTATTAAGTACTTAGCCTTAGTCAATACCTTATAATCCTTCAAAACATAACCACACCTAGCACTTAACTCCTCCACCTTAACCCTATGGTCACTAGCTATACGTGTAAGCCTCCCCCTCTTACTGTAGTTAGGACCCCAATGCTTACAATCTATAACTAGACCCACCTCAGACGACTCCTCAATACCTACGACATCTACTTCATACCTCCTCAAACCAAACCTTAAATTCCTAATCACGTGATAACCACTTAATGTTAAGTGATTACTAACTAATTCTTCAAAGTACTTCCAATTCAGTAGTTTTGAGATGGATTCAACATCATATCCAAGGGATAGTAGCTCTAACGCTAGATTCACTAACGACTTAATACATACTTCACCACCTAATCCGAGGTATATTAAGTCCTTACTAATTAAGAACTCCACCAACGACTCAGGCAACTCACTACGTTCTAAACAACTACGTTTAGAGAACTCCTCATAAACCCTGAATAACTTATGTATGGTCTCAGACGAGAACACCACTCTTCACCTATCTAAGAGATCACCTCCTTCATCATCAACTAATGATATGTGGTAAGTACTTAAAAGTTAATTACTTCACTAAGAACTTATTCTTCGGTGTTTATACTGAGTAACTACAGCTACGGAAGCATATGTAGTAATGACTCTATAGTTGGTGGTTATCGTGAGTTCAGCATTAGATAAGTTATTAAGGGTTTTAGACCTAGTAGATATTAAGACATTCAAGAGGTTAGTACTTGTAGAATCAGATGAGGATTTAAACATGTTTAAGAGTTTCTTAGGTGATGAAGGTACTGCATACCTGCTTATACATGGGCCTCAGAACCCAGTAAGTAACTTCTGGTTTGAAATACCTGAGGACTCATTCCGAGAAATTATAACTTCATTTAAACCTTACATAGTTGGTGAACTAACTGATTTGGTAGTATACATTAGCTTAACCCCTTCAAACCTAGTAATTACTTACGAAGTACTTAAGGAGGTTAAAGTAGTTTGCGGTAATACTAGGAAGGTATTATTCATTAAGGTTAACTCACCAATTAATGATGATGAACTAACAAACATACTCACATATTTCGTGAGGGTCGTCAAGGAGGACTTAGTGAATTACGTAGTGATTATTAGTAAGGATTTATTAAAGTACTTAAGACTTATCAGCGATGATAATTCATTAATTAAATGTTTAGATATTATATTGAGGAATAGTGAAGGCGTTGAGAACTACTTAAGGAGGTTTAATAAGTTAGGTGTGGTTACATGCCTCCCTAAAATCGACTTAGAGATCTTCAACAGTTTATTAAATGTTGTGAGGTTCTCACTCCACTTGATAGGTGATTACAGCGGTAGGTTGGCTACGGCTCTACTAATAATACACCATAACTTTAAGGATTTAAATTTAGAGATAAGTAGTGTGGGTAAGTACTTCATGTTAAGTGATCTACATGTGATAGAGTTTAAAGACTTAAGTAACGTATTAACTGTAGTTGTGATTATGCCTGTGAATAAGCTATTAGGTGGTTTAGATAGGGTTGTTAAGGTGTATGAGGTTATCAGGGGTAAGAACTTAAGTATATCACTAGATGATTTAACTGGGATTGTTGGTCGTTGATGAGGTTCACAGACTTACTAGGGTTGGTACTCTGTATATTCACCTTCAACGTACTCTCGTACGGGTTAGACCTGTTTAGAGATTCTGCATTCGTAGGTATCTCAACATTATTTTCAATATCGTTAACAGTTCTAACCATCTACGTGTTTAGAGAGTTTAGGAAGGGGTTAGTTCTAACCATCCTCTCAATGACTGTATTATACATCTACAGCTACAGTACCTCAGGGGTATCAGTTAAGCAGTACTTAGGACCTTACACCCTACTGATAACACCGTTAATTTCTAGTTTAGCGTTAGTGTTAGTAGTGTTACGTTCAGATAATGATACTGCATTCACTCAAAGCCTCATAATATTCTCACTACCTCTAGGATTCATAGATTTAACTGGTGTGATAGCAGTAAGTGTTATTATCTCTCAGATAGTGTTTCTTAAATCGTTAATTAGTGTCTCGTTATGTTCCTTAGTCATATTCTTCACATACCTACCCTACACTATACTTCCATTAATAGCTGATATCAGGTATGTTAACCACTTAAACATCTTCAACATCACCTACTGGGAGGAAGGTACTGAGTTAAACCTACTTAAGTTTATGATGGTGTTTACAGTCATTTACTTATTATTTGGAGTTCTCTACGTTAGAGTTATTAAGAACTATATACCTAAGGTGAGGGACTTAAAATACTTACTAATAACTACGGCGACATACTACTCATTACTGATAATACTCATAACTACGTCTTCAGTAATTACGGCATATATGTTTTTAAATAAGTTACCTGTAGGTCCTCAACACCTAATATACATTACCATACCAGCACTAACCATACCACTTATTAAGTCATTCAACGACTTACTCAGTGAGTTAAGTTCTTTAAGAGTTAAGGCTATGGAGTTGTTTAAGGAAGTTAATAAGGATTTCACAGAAGTTCACTCAGTAACTGATACGCTAGTTGTGAACCCAGTCCTAGGTTTAAGTGTTAGTAAGTATCATAGGGAGTTAGATGATGTTGTAAGTAATTTAAAGGGTGTTGAGGACTTACTGAAGAAGCATACCTACTCTATAGACCGTATGAACACAGTCATTAATGAATTACTACATATTAAGGAGGTCTTAAGAAGTGTTAGGGATGGTATTACTAACAATTACTTAAACGTAGTTAATGAGTTTAGAGACGCTTACGCTGAGTTAGTGTTAATTAGTGGTTTAAGAGATGATGAGGTTGAATCAGTTATTAATGTATTATCGAGTGTTAAGAGGTTTGAGGATATACCGGCTGTAGTTGAGGGTTTAAGTAAGTTATCGGTGAAGTTATGTGAGAAGTACGTCACTGCTTTAGATAAGGTCTCTAAAGACGTTAATGAGGTCTTAGGTATTAGAGTAAGTGTTGATACGTCCTTACCATGTAGGGATGTTATATCATTAACTAGTCTTAAGACGTATAGGGAAGTACTTAATGAGGTTAGTAATGAACTCACAACCAACATAGCTAACACACTCAATAACTTATTAGTTATTACTGAACGTATTGATGAGCTTTATAGAGAGTATAAGATTAGGCTAAGTTATGAACTCCAGACATCGTTTAAGGAGTTATTAAGTTCGTTAAGAACCACCGCTGTTAGTGAGAAATCAACGTATAGGTTGCTAAACAGTATTAAGAGTACATGTACTAACTTGAGGAAGGGCTTAACAGAGATCACTGACTTATTAAGGAGTGAGGTAGGGGTTAAGGAAGATTTAATAGTTAATACTGCAGGTAATCTAGGAATACCTACTAGTAAGTTATTACCAGTGACTAAGGAGTTAACTACTAAGGCATTCTCAGAGTTAACTAGTTATAATGATGTTAGAGTATGTAGCGATTTTATAAGTAAGTTAGCTTCTAAGGGCTTAAACACACTCCACGACCTACTACTAATTATAACCCTACTTGACGACATCTTAAGGAGGGTTAAGTACTTACCACTAATATTTACGTATCTCGATGATAGATTAGCTAGGGGTGACGTACCTTTAAGTGATATACCGTTAGATGAGAAGTCTCTGAAATGGTTTGTAGATCTATACTTAGCTAGTAGGGATGGTGTGGTCATTCAAGGTGGTGTTATTAGGAGGGTGAGAACATAGTAGTGACTAAATGTGGTGTAAACGGTAATAACTTCTTATGTGATGTGAGTATTATTAAGGGTAGGTTAGTAATTAATAACTTATCTACGGGGTCTTTAGAAGAGTACGACTTATCCAGTATAGTTAATGTTTACCGAGATGGTGACTTACTAATACTTCAAACACCTACTAAGAAGTTATACTTTGAAGTCTCCGGTAGAGCTGTAGGTATAGTATATGATGTAGGTAGGTTAGTAGAGCTTAGGATTAAGTATGATGTGTTATCCACAGATATTAAGGAACTACTCCTAACTACGTCTAAGGTTCTGAAAATCTTAGTAGATATAGTCGTTAAATTCAGTAATGATTACTTAGGTAGGTGGGCATACTCTAAATCCAGGCTTAACGACCTCTACGTCGTTAGTAACGATTTAATCAAGTATGGTATTGATGTTAAGGGTTATTTAGATGAACTTACTAGAAATATTGATTTAAGGAGGGTTAACGATGTTAGGAACTCTATTAAGGCTTTGATTAGGGAGGTAGTAGTTAGTGTTAGTAAGTACTTAACTAGTACGTTAGTGTTTACTGATTTAAGACCTATACTTAACGTGTTAGTGCTTGCATATACTGTAGAGCTTGCATGTATGACTAATCAATTAATAGAGTGTAGGAGGGTTGAGGAGGAATTATCTACCCTATGTAATGATGAAGTACATATTAAATTGCTTAACGTACCTGAGGTTAACATATGCGTAGGGTTTATCAAGTCTTTAAGGAGTAAGGATTCTTACGAAGCTGTTAATGAATTTATAGAGAATTTCCTAAACGTTTTAAGTAGTTACTTCAGACCTAGGTAATGAATTCATCAACTATAGAGATTATATCTCTTAAGTTACTGATTACGTAATACCTTGACTTAACCTTCTTAAGCACTTCCTCACACTCACTACAGTTAATCACTACTGGATAACCAACTATTTCCAAAGCACTTAAGTCCCACGTAGTATCACCTACATACATAAACTCACTTAATGGTATGCCTAACTCATTAGATAGTTCCTTAAGTACTACATCCTTCCTTAGAGGGTTTACAACCTCAACCCCGTAAGGTAGTAAGCAGTTGTTAGTGTCGAAGAGTAGTTTATTAACGTATATCCTCTTAATACCTAACCTACTCCCTACGTAGTTAGCTAGTATGTCAATACCACCACTAACTATAGCTAATTCAACCCCCCTACTTAATAAGTAACTACATACTTCCTCAGCACCATCACTTAACTCAACATTAGCGAAGGCTGCTACTACCTCATCCCTAGTTATACATCCCTTAGAAGTTAATAGTGTGAGGTCCCTACGCATCCACTCACTATACGTTATTAATCCGTTGTAGAACAACTCAATATTAACACTCCTCAGTACCCCATCATCAACACCGAAGTACTTCTGGAGGTATTCCCAAGAACTTCTAAAAGGTACTAAAACACCGTCGAGGTCGAAGACCGTAACTCTTAATCTCCCCATCATTAATACCTTACATCAACACTTAAACAGTCCTGATTAACTACTCTTAGGTAGTCTATGGGTTAACTCTACTATCAACCCGTCTAGGAATGCCGTAGCAGTTATCTCGAAGAGTGATGTTAGAGGTGATAAGGGTTCATATATACCTAGTATCTGTCTTGAGAAGTAGTCCTCCTCACTACTCACTTTAAGCCTCCCAGGTATCTCAACAACTATATCTGAGAGTTTAGCTAGTGGTGAGTCTGGGAAGCTGGTTAAGGCTATAACTTTAGCACCTACCGACTTAGCAACCTCAGCAGCATCTACAACTAATCTAGTCCTTCCAGAACCGCTTATAGCTATGACTACGTCATCAGGTGTTAAAGCCGGGACTGTAGTATCGCCTAAGACGTATACTTTAAAGCCTAAGTGCATTAACCTAATCGCGAATGCCTTCCCAACAAGTCCTGACCTACCAACACCTACGATTAAGACCTTCCGCATCTCATTCCTAGCCTTAATTAAAGCATCAATTAATGCCTCAACCTGCTCACTCTTTATATAGTCAATAGCTTTTAAGACATACTCAGCTAAATCCCTCATAGTACCCACTATAAACTTCTCCTTAGACTCATCCAATACCTACTCCCAAATCATGCTTAATTAAAGATTTTTAAAAGTATTCCTGATAAACCATTTCTCATAAGTGGTAATTCATAGTCTTCCATCCCTTCATTCAAAACAACCATCACTTAAGTCTACTCATCTAACTCATAAAGCCCATCAAACATATAGTCAGTTAATATCATGTTCTTCATAATTATGAAGCTTGTAAGTCCTTAGTAAGTCTTTTAAAACTCTATAATACGTGTTTAAGGGTGTATTAGGTGGAACTTAAACTCGCGTTAATCGGTTTTGGAGTTGTTGGTAGGGGTTTTACAGATATTCTCATCAGGAAGAGAGACTACCTACTGAGTAAGTATAACCTTAGGGTTAGGGTTGTAGGTATATGTGATTTAAAGTACGGTAGTGTAGTTAATACTGAAGGTCTAGACATTACTAAAGCTTTAGAGGTTGTTAGGTCTGGTAAGTCTTTAGAGAAGGAGTTCGACGGTGTTAAGGGGTTAGGAGCTGTAGAGTTCATAGACGTAAGTAACGCTGATGTAGTTGTTGAAGCTACTTGGACTAATTTAGAGACTGGTGAGCCAGGGTTAACACATATTAAGAAAGCGTTAAGTTCAGGTAAACACGTAATAACTACTAATAAAGGACCTATAGCCCTAGCTTATAGAGAGTTAAGTAGTTTAGCTAGGTCTAAAGGTGTGAAACTACTCTTTAGCGGTACGGTAATGAGTGGTACACCATCTATTAGGACTTTAATCAGGGGTTTAGCTGGTTGTTACGTGAGTGAGGTAGCCGGCATATTAAACGGTACTACCAACTACATATTAACTAAGATGGAGGAGGGGTTAACATTTAATGAGGCTTTAAGAGATGCTCAGATGAAGGGTTATGCTGAGGCAGACCCCACAATGGATGTAGATGCTTGGGACCCGACGGCTAAGATAGTAATACTAGCTAATATAGCTTTTGATAGTGATTTAAAACCTAAGGATGTTATTAGGAAGGGTATCAGAGATATTAAGTTAGATAATATTAAAGATGCGTTAAGGAGGGGTAAGAGGGTTAAGTTAATTGCTAGGGCTTGGGTAGACGGTAATACAGTAAAAGCTAAAGTCACACCTGAGGAGGTAGATATTAACAGCTTCTTCGGCCAAGTAACAGGTACTGTAAACGCTGTGATGTATAGGACTGACTCACTAGGTGATGTATACCTAATCGGTAGGGGGGCTGGTGGTGAGGAGGCAGGTCAGGCAATACTTGCAGACTTAATAGAACTTAACAGTATATTAGAGGAGTCTAAATTATTAACCAGTAGATAGTGAGGTGGGGTCTGCAGTCAACGGTAAAACTAATTAATTTTCACTGCATAGTAATTACTGTGTCTATATGGTTAAGTATAGAGTTACTGTGAATAGGTCTTTATGTATAGCTTGTGGTGTAGCACCAGCTCTATGCCCTAAAGTATTTGAGTTAGGTAGTGATAACGGTAAGAATAAAGTGGTTGATACCTACTCTATAAAACTTACTGATGAGGTCTCAGTCGGTGTAGTACCTGAGGAATTATACCAATGTGTTAAGGAAGCAGCTGATTCATGTCCCGTCAACGCTATAGTTGTTGAGGAGTTACGTGAGTGACAGCTCTCCACCATGAATGACGGGAGCTCTACACCCTCTAAGGCAGTCCCTCACTGATCAGAGCCCTGCTGTCAGCTCCGGTGGGATGTGGACTCATGGCCTGTTAAGCTCGCCCACACCAACATCAAATATGGTGGTGAAACGAAAATTAAGTTTTTCACCCTGTTATGCTAGGCATTAAAACACCTCTCCGTCCTAAGGGGCTATGAAACCTCAAACATGAGGTGATTACTGACGCTATAGGGGTAATTATTTTTACAAACCTTTAATAGTTTTAAATTGATGTTTTAGGAGAGTGCTCGTGATAGATCCTCTATTAAGTCATCAACATCTTCTAACCCTATAGAGAGTCTTACTAGGTTTTCAGTAATCCCTAGCTTCAACCTATGTTCTGGTTCTATGAACATAGATGCTGCTTTAATAGGTATTACAGCCATACTCTCAGTCCCTCCAAGACTTGGGCATCTCTTTATGATCCTTAACCTACTCACGAATTTTAAGGTATCTTCGTAAGTTCCTTTAACCTTAATACTTAATACCCCACCATATAAAGGCTTCTCAAATAACTTCTTAGCTATGTCGTGGTATGGGTTCTTACTTAATCCTGGGTACATAACATCCTCAATTCTTGGGTGTTCAGCTAAGTACTCAGCAATAACCTTAGCATTAGTACTCTGCTTCTCAAACCTAACTTCAAGTGTCTTCACACCTCTAAGGATCATGTACGCTTCAAATGGTTGGAGGATACCTCCTAAAACCCTCCTCCAATCCCATAACGTCATAATATCCTCCTTACCCCCAGCTACAGCACCACCTACTACGTCGTTATGTCCTCCGAAGTACTTAGTCATACTGTGGATTACTAACCTAGCCCCATACTTTACAGGTTTTAAAATTACTGGGGTTGTGAATGTGTTATCAACTACTAGAGCTACTCTACTTAAGTCACTATGTTTGAAGATGTAGTCAAGGTCTATAACCCTATTCGTTGGGTTAGTCATAGACTCCACAAATATTAGTGAGGTCTTACTATCTACAGCATTAACTATATCCTCAGCCGACGGCCACACCTTCTCCACCTTAATACCGAACTTCTGTGAAAGATTACTTAGTAGGACGAATGTTGAGCTGTAGAGTTCCATAGGGACAACGACCTTATCACCAGGTCTTAAATACCATATAAACGTAGTTGATATAGCTGACATACCGCTATTGAATGCTAAGGCATCTTCAGTGCCCTCTAACTTAGTAATGACTCTCTCTAAAGCCCTAGTAGTTGGGTTTTCCTCCCTCCCATACCTTAAGTAATTACCTCTATCTATGAACTTAGCTAGCTTAAGCTCATAATCTATATACTCGTAAATCACGCTAGTGTATATCGGCGGTATATGTGAGCCGTACTCATCACTATGTTCATGACCGTGTATAGCATTAGTTGATAATTTAGTCACTACCTCAACACCTACTTATCAATGTATGAAAATTTTTTAAGCATTTGATTTACTGCCAGTAATAATTGTAATAAGTTACTCATAGTGAAATGGCTTAATTCGATATTACCTAGTATTAAGTGGTAATTAGTTCTGTGGGGTGTTTAAAAATATGTTTATTAAGTGATTACCTTATAGGTTTAAGCCCGAGGTCCTCAAGTAATATCTTCTTCAACTCCTCTTTATCTTCGTCTTTAAGGTTGATTAAGGGTAGCCTCATAGACCCTCCTCTCAACCCTAATATATCCATAGCTGCCTTCCTAACACTCATGTATATGTATGATGTCGTATACGGTGGTTGGAGTATTGATGTGGGAGGTCCGTACTTCTCACGCATTCTAGCTATGAACTCATCCAGAGGTTCTAACTTCTTAATTAACTCATGTGCTTTCTTCCAATCACCACTAACTCCTGCTTTAAGTAGTTCTAAGCTGAATTTAGGCATGAAGTTAAGACCTGATACGAATCCTCTAGCCCCGTAAGGTAGTGTTGCTACGTACCACCACTCACCACGTCCTTGAATTATAGGTATTTTATGTCCTACAGCTTTAACCTGCTGGTAGAACGTATCTATGAATGGTGTGTTCTCCTTAACACCGACTATGTTGGGTATGTCATTAACGATCTTCTTCATTAGTGGGGGCTTTATATATGCTTTAGATACGTATGGGTTGTTATATATCACTACACCTATGTTTAATGACTCAGCAATCTTCTTATAATGTAGGTACATACCTAATTCCTCAGGTGTGTGGTAGTATGGGAGGACTACTTGAACACCGTCAACACCTACATCCTCAGCATACTTACTTAAGTTAATAGCTAATTTAGTCCCGGCAGCACCAGTACCAGCTATTACAGGGAGTTTACCACCGACTTCCTCAACAGTTATCTTGATGACTTTCTTAATCTCCTCCTCACTCATAGCGTAGAACTCACTTAAACTACCGCATGGTGTTAGAGCTACGGGTTCTCCCTTAAAAACCTCGACTAAGTACCTGATATTCTCTCTAAGACCTTCAACATCTAGTTCCTCATCTTTAGTGAATGGAGTCATTAAAATCTCTACTATAGTACCCTTCATTAAGAACTCCTTAAGAGCTTCAGGCCTCATAATAACCACATCTAATAGTAGGCTTCAGACCTAATAAACTTGTTAATAATTACTTACTCCTCAATGTTATCTGAGGTCTACGTCTATGAGTTACTATAACGTAGTTCATGACCAGTATTGATGTTGAGGTTATTAACACCCATAAGGATATAGGGATCCCTAGTACTGTGGTTAGGAATGCTCTTACCGGCCCGTATATTAAGGCGTTGTATATGGCTATAGAGGCTCCGCAAATTAATGCTGTTATCGCCCCATACCTTAGGCTCTTTAAGTCCTTAACCCCTAACCAACTAATTATGGTTATCGGAGCTAGTGGTAAGAGTATTACTGAGGAGAGTACTGACATCTCAACAATGAAGCCAGGTCTTAAGTAAGCTATTAACGCTGTTATCAAGGTTAACATTATAACTACGGCATTACTTACTACTAATACTTCCCTACTACTAACTCTTAACCTAGATTCGTAGAAATCCCTAATGATTGATGATGTAACACTTAATATTATGGAGTTAGCTGTAGATACTGCAGCAGCTATTATGGATATGATTATTATAGATGCTGGTATCGGGTCTAGGGTAAGTATTAGTGTGGGGGTTACGTAGTCTCTATAACTTATGAATGGTATTACTTTAAACTCGGTTAATACCCTAGCTAGTAAGCCAATTATAACTACTATTATAGTGTATAGGAAGCCGTATATTGAGAAATACGTTATCATCTTCTTAAGAGCTTTCTCATTAGCCGGCATGTAGATCCTCTGAACTACTTGAGGGTTAGTTACTGCGAAGAATACCCAAGGTAATGTGTAAGCTAGGAATGTGTTGAAACTCCAGAAGGGTGTTAAACCAGTAACTCCTACATTATCTAAGGTGTTAATCACTATGTTTAAGTCTGTTGTCGGGAGTTTAGTTAGGGTTAACCATAAGAACATAATTGATGCTGAGATCATCAGTATTCCTTGGTAGGCATCTGTAGTCGCTACACTCCATAAACCAGCTATTACAGTCCATATCAATACTAAGGAGGTAGCTACGATTATACCTAACACGTAATTCAGACCTAAACTCTCAAGTAGTGTCCCTATACCTATTATCTGAGCTGATGTGTACGGTATTAAAGCTATGAAGTAGGTGATAGCTACTAAAGAACCCAGTAACTTACTGTTATATAGGTCTGAAAGCATTTCTGAAGGACTAACCCACCTCCTCTCCCTAGCCATACCCCACACCCTACGTGAGAATATAGTGAGTAACGCGACAGTAGATACTAGGTAAGCTAGTTCAAAACCTAAAGCACCTACACCAGTAGCGTACGTAAGTCCTACTAAGCCAACCATCATAAATGCACTATAAGTTGTTGCTGCGTAAGTCATAGCTGATAAAAACGCCCCTAACCTATAACTACCTACGAAGTAATCACTAGTGGATTTAACACCGTACCTCCTAGATGTGATAGCTATTACAGTACCTACAACTACGTATATTATTAGAATTACTGAGAAGACCTCCAACACTTTCACCACCTCCTAATATAGAGTATTGTTGTGATGATCCAGGCTAACGTAAGTAGTGACCAGTAAGTAATTAGTGTTAACCCCTTAACACCTCTTAAGGTTGTATACGGTACCGTGTAGAACAACACGATCATCACTAAGAACATTATGACGTATATACGTGTATGCTTCATCTTATCCCCGAACTAAAGTTCGGCTATAGTTTAAAAACCTTATTACTGTTAGTTATGTGAAGATGAGTGTATGGAATTAACTATTAAGGAGAAGATACTTAAACTACTCAGTAATTACCCAGAAGGTATTCTACAGTCCAGTATTTACAGGGCTTTAAAAGTATCTAAGAGTAGGGTTAGTGAGGTTTTGAAGGATTTAGAGGCTTTAGGCTTAATAGTTAGGGTGAGGGTTGGTAATCAATATGTAGTTAAGTCTAGAGTTCAGGTTGGTGATGTTCTGAAGGGTAGGGTGGTTAGGTTAGGTATTGTATGGTCTAGTGAGTATCCATTCATAGCTCCATTCATTAAGTTACTTAAGGATAGGTTAGGATTTGAGGTTAGAGTTACTGTATATACCAACGCTATAACAGCTACTTCAGCTTTAGTAAGGAATGAGGTTGACCTAGCGTTAACACCCTTAATAACTCAGTTATATGCTTACTCACTAACGAAGTCGTTAAGGATTTTAGGAGGTGGTGTTTACGGGGGTTCTGCAGTGATGGTGGATAAATCATCAGGTACTGATGAGGTATTATGTAGTGAGTTCTCAACTATGGATCTCTGTAGGTTACTAGCTGTTAACGATGGTTTTATAGATTCATCAACTACTAAGTACTTTAGTAATCCATTAACTGATTTACTACCCAATATCAGGTATAGGAGGTTTAAGTATGTAGTTGTTTGGCACCCACTAACTGAGTATTTAAGGATGCATAACTACGAGTATGTAGTGTCATGTAGTGATTTAGGTATTAGGTATTGCTGTACATTAGCTTCTACAACAGCTATAGATACAGACTTAAGGTCTAAGATCTCAGAGGTTTATCAGGTAGCTTTAGAGGAGTACAGTAGAGATCCTTCTAAATGGGTTGAGTGGTATTCAGTATTAGTAGGTATAAGTCCTGACTTAATAGTTAAGAGTATTAGTGAGTATAAGTTACAGCCATATATAGATTTAGGATTGATTAGAGAGACCTTCTCGAAAGCCCGGTTAGGAATACCTGATATGAGTTCATTATTAGGTGCTTTCGAGTTTAGATGATTTAAAGCTAATTAAATATTATTTAATTTCTGGATAACTCAACCTGACCGATACATTTTTAAATAGGTCACATAAGCAGATCTGGGGGTTATATGGAGAACCAATTCCAATGGAAACACCTCCAATATCGTCTTTAGGTGTTAGTTCTGTTGATGTTTTGAGGGGTGTTTTGAGGAGGGGTTTTAACGAGAATCAGTTAATCATTTTGAGGGAGTTATGTAGTTATGATTACCGTAGTCTAACACATGCATTAAGAAGTATATCTAGGAAGTATGGAATACCACTATCAACACTAAAAACAAACACGAAAATACTTAAAGAACTAGGAATAATAGAGATAAACAAAGGAAAAACACCAAAAATAACACAGACAGGGAAGGTAGTGTTAGAGTTAATTAATGTTAGACCTATCAATAATGTAGGCCTAGACTATAGAGTTGTTAAAGGCTTAAGTGAGAAGATTAGACTTGCTAGGGATTACATCCGTAAGACCATTACTGAATCTTATGTGGGGTATTCAGAGGATTCACTCTCGGTAATGGATGTCCTCATAACCCTATACCTATATAGAGGGTATGGGGTAGGTGATCGTGGATTATCTTTAAGGGATAAGTTAGTGGTGAGTAGGAAGTATGTAAACCCGACATTATATACTGCGTTGACTGTAGTTGGGTTAGTACCTGATGATGGTGTATTGAGTTTTAAAGGTTTTGAGGAATTGATTCAGAAGTACTCTGAGGTAGGTATTCCAGGAATTGACTTTATCTCACAGTCCTTAAGTCATGGATTATTAGTTGGTTGTGGTATGGCTTTAGCGCTTAAGAGGGATGGTATACCTGCTAAGGTCTACGTGGTTGGGGGTAGTGAGGATTTAATTGATGAGCGGTTGTGGGATGCTGTATCAATCGCTAGTAGGTTAGGACTGGATAACCTAGTATTGATAACTGTAGGGGATGGGAGATTAGTAGGAGACCCCATCCTGAGGTGGTGTATATCTGGTTGGCATGTAGTTAGTGTTGAGGGTCGCAACCCTACAGAGTTGTTAAGAGCTTTAAATGAGGTAGATACTGTGAGGAGTCCTTCAGTGATCGCGATCTACACCGGTAATAATAAGGAAGTCTTAACTAAGGAGTATGAATTAAGTACTTACGATAAAGTCCTATACGAGTAAACATATACGGGGTTATGCAGGGTGAGGTTAGCCTTCGGTAAGACTTTAGTTGAGTTAGGGCTTAAGTATAAGGAGTTATACGTTGTTGAGGTAGCTAGTAATGTTATAGCCCCAATATTCGCTGAGAACTTCCCTGAGAGGTTCGTAAGTGTTGATGTAGGTGTACAGGGTTTAATAGGTATTGCTGCTGGTTTAGCAGTATGTGGTAAGAAGGTAGTAGTCCCTACATATACAGGGTTACTTATGAGTGCTTGGGAGTTGATTAAGAACACTATTGGTAATACTAGGTTGAATGTTAAGTTAGTAGGTATTCATAGGAGTATTAATAACGACCACTTAAGTAGTTGTTATGAGGACTTCGCATTCATGCGTGTAATACCTAACATAGTTATTGAAAGTCCTGCAGATTCTGTTGAGTTGAGGTGTTGTTTGGAGGAGGTTTTAGGTGTTGAAGGTCCTGTATACATGCGTGTATATGAGGATGAAGGTGAGAGGGTCTATGATGACTGTGTATGTAGGTTAGGTGTTGCTAATGTTGTTAGGGATGGTTTTGATGTAGGTATTATAGCTACTGGTTATATGGTTTTTGAAGCACTTAAAGCTGCTAAAGAACTTAAGAACTACGGTATCGATGCTGCAGTTTTAGACTTCCACACGATAAAACCGTTAGATACTAACACCTTAATAAAGTATGCTAGGGCTACAGGAGCTTTAGTAGTAGCTGAAGAACATAACATATTAGGAGGACTAGGTAGTTCAGTAGCTGAAACACTAATCAAGGAATACCCAACACCTACAGAGTTCGTAGGGGTTAAGGAATTCAGAGGTTATGGGGTTAAGTCGTTAGAGGATTTAGGACTTACTGCTTCAGATATTGTCAGGGCTGTTAAGAGGGTTATGAAGGTTAGGTGAAAATATTGTGTTGGACTTCTTAACTCCTACTTATTAGTTTTGTTAGTGAGTGTTCAGGTATTGGTGGGGTCATAACTATTTGGTAAACTGTTGGTGGGTACTTACTCCCCTCATTCTTTAACCTATTAATAGCTATTCTTAAATGCTCTACAGTCATACCTAACCAGATCTCATCGTCTTGAGCTTCAGCAAGTCCTCTAGCACCACCGCAAGGTATTGTAAGCCATGGTGAGTTACCCTCATACGGTGTGGCTATGACCTCACATGCTGCATGTCCGTTGAAGTCTGACTTAGGTTTAACACCTGTTGAGTCGAAGTAACTCCTCAGTAGTAGGTATACCTGTGCTGAGTTACCCATTAATATTACTACGTCAGGGTCTACCTTCAACTCATCGAATTTCTTAAGAGGTGCTATAACACCTGACCTATACTTACCCATAGGTAATCTATGGATCTGCTCAAACAACTTACTAGCTACTTCCTCAGTAATCCTCCTCAGAACTACCCACCTCTTAGCGTAGCCTTCAGGTAATTCCCTAAACCCAAGTATCCAGGTACCTATAACACATGCGTCGACATTATCTGCTGTAATCCCTACAGTCCTACCGTATATACTTGCTAACTTCATGACTTGACATAAGGCTAAATTCTTGTTAATGTATGGTAGGTCGGGACGGACATCACTAAATAATTTAATTCCTATAGGGTCTGACTTAAGTTTAACAATCTCTATGAGGTCTTTATGAAGTAGTGTGTAGTTTCCTTCAGACATACTAACACCGAGGGATTCTTTAAGGCAGATTTAAAATGTTTTTGATATTATGTACTAATGTTTTAGTACTGGGTATACCTCACCGCCGTGGTGTATGATCCCGATCTTAGCTTTACTACCGTGTTTACTCATAGCTGCGTTAACAGCGTCTAGTAATGTATCAGCGTGTTTAACCCTAAGTATTTCCTTATCCTTTAGTGTTAAGCCTTTAGAAACACATATGCATTCAACCCTGTTTACGTATTTAGTATGTATGTATATTGTTGCTAGACCTACTAAGTCTTCCTCACTCCTCTCCTTAATGATCTTCTCTAATTCGTGGGGGGTAGCCTTACTGTACTTCTCGAAGGTCTTCTTATGTGTTGGTGATATACCGTCAGGGCAGTCGGTGTAGAGTATGACTGTACCTCCGTCCTTAACACCTAGTTGTGCGTGTATGAATCCCTTAATAGCTTGCCAGTAGTCTATCACTGCTGGGTATGTATTAACTATGACTATATCAGCTAGTTCAGGTATTTCCCTCTTATAGATCTTCTCAGCTACTTTAACACCTTCTCTAAATGCCTTCCTCATATCACCAGCAACTACCTTAACTACCTCACCCTTACCGTTAAACACTACGTTAACTATGAAGTCAAGACCTACTACCTCAGCAACCTCCTCCATCTCCTTCCTAACAACGTTTTCAGGGTCTCCGAGGAGTTTTAGGGGGTCTTCTAGAGCTGCTAGTAGGTGTGTATATGCTGTGGTCTCCTCACCACAGACTCCTGGCTGTATGATCTTAGCCCCACCACCATAACCTGCGAAGAGGTGTGGTATTATACCACCAACACCTATTACGAAGTCAGCCTCGTAGACCAACTTATTAACGTATACTGGAGTACCATTCCTTGTAGTCCCTACGTAAACGAGTTTATCCTTATCCATCCACTCATGATTAACTACCTTAACCCTCCTAACAACACCCTCACCAAAACATCTTAGGATCTCATCATCAGTCATATACCTATGAGTACCTAAAGCAATAACTATAGTTACATCCTTATCAGGGACCCCAGCACTATTCAACTCATCAAGTAGTATAGGTATTATCTTATCCCTAGGAGTAGCCCTAGTAATATCATCAGCAACAATAACAACCTTCATACCAGGCCTAACAAGCTCGTGAAGAGGCCTACAACCTATAGGCCTCCTAATAGCATCAGAAACAGCAGACCTCAAATCACTTAAACCAGGTAAGTCGTTAGGACCGACCTCATAAACAATATTATCCTTAAACCCAACCTTAACAAGCTCTACAGAACGAAACCACTCATCCATAAACTCCTTAAGACCCACAAAACCACCACATACTACTACAAAACCAAATTAATATACCCTACACATCAATAAATGAAGTATAAAAGCCATAGAAAACAATAAAATAATGATGATGAAACGGCTGTGAACTAAGCAAAAATGCAGAACCGTGTTTAAACTGACACCCACTCAATTCTATTATAGATATTCTGATGACCCCGAAGGAATTAGGTAAGTTGTTCAACTGGTTGTCGTCTTTCAATTCTATTTTAGATATTCTGATTTATCAACTACTAAAGATGATGAAATAAGAAGAATACCTTTCAATTCTATTTTAGATATTCAGTATGCTGGACTACCATACCTAGGCAGGTTCCTAATATACCTCTTTCAATTCTATTTTAGATATTCAACACCAACCCTCGACTTAGGTAATGAGTTAATTGGGTACATCTTTCAATTCTATTTTAGATATTCCAGTTAATGAATGACGACGCATACTATGAAATCGAAGAATGCCCTTTCAATTCTATTTTAGATATTCGCTTGGAAAATCAGATATGAATTATTAGCATCCCACCAATCTTTCAATTCTATTTTAGATATTCTTGAGAGAATAACGAAGTTGGAGACTAAGGTTGATGAAATACTTTCAATTCTATTTTAGATATTCTCTCAAATACGGCTCAGTCAGGCTACGTTAAACTGTTATTGCTTACTTTCAATTCTATTTTAGATATTCTACACTAAGAAGTACACCTTAGGGGCATTTAGTGTTATTCGTGCTTTCAATTCTATTTTAGATATTCACTCTACTCGGCTTGATAACTCTCTTACATTGTAAGCAGACTTTCAATTCTATTTTAGATATTCTTAACTCAATGAACTGATTCGTGTTTAACTCGGTTTTCTTTCAATTCTATTTTAGATATTCTAGTCAGCCTAGGTAACTTCGTAACTAGAGTCGTAGGTATTGACTTTCAATTCTATTTTAGATATTCTGTGGACATATCATACATCCACTACCCAGTAACACTAAGTAACTTTCAATTCTATTTTAGATATTCAAATCATGGTTATCATGGTTAAGGGAATTACTTCATTATATTGAATTCTTTCAATTCTATTTTAGATATTCGTGTGGTTATTACATATTACTAAAGAAGAACGGAGAAAAGACTTTCAATTCTATTTTAGATATTCCTCAGTACTATGATCATACTCATCAATCGTTACATCACTACCCTTTCAATTCTATTTTAGATATTCACTCCCGTCCTTCATAGCTTTAATCATGCGTGACGTGGTTCGCTTTCAATTCTATTTTAGATATTCCCTTAACCTCCTGAATCGGTGTTAGTGCTAGTGCTTCAATCTTTCAATTCTATTTTAGATATTCATCCTTGAGATAGAACGGCTAATTGAGGAAAACAATACTTTCAATTCTATTTTAGATATTCGTGGATGTACCGCCATTCCCCGCATTAGTTGATGCTGTAAAGACTTTCAATTCTATTTTAGATATTCTTCTTGATAGTCTTAGGTAGTAGCTTCCGCAGGTATGTATTACTTTCAATTCTATTTTAGATATTCATTATAGCTATTACAATTATCAACCATGTGGGCTTTGGTGTCTTTCAATTCTATTTTAGATATTCTCACAGTCTGCGAAATGCTTGAAGTGTCTAGTATGAAGACTACTTTCAATTCTATTTTAGATATTCTTATGGAGTTTCTAAGGAGTAATGTATGTCCTGTTTGTCGTCTTTCAATTCTATTTTAGATATTCGAGAGGAGGGCTAGTGCTGGCGTGTCTGATGACGGGATACTCTTTCAATTCTATTTTAGATATTCTAGAGGAGGAATTAACGGAAGATGAAATAAAGAGGTTTACTTTCAATTCTATTTTAGATATTCAGCCCTATAGCTAGCACTAACCCTGCTTATAGTCATAGCTACCTTTCAATTCTATTTTAGATATTCAACTCCTCATTCTCACTGGGGAAATGTAGAGAATGCGATTGGCTTTCAATTCTATTTTAGATATTCAGTTTACCCCTCCCCTACGTAAAACCCCCTACCTATCTCACCTTTCAATTCTATTTTAGATATTCAACTCCTCATTCTCACTGGGGAAATGTAGAGAATGCGATTGGCTTTCAATTCTATTTTAGATATTCAACCATTATTTCCTGTGGATCATGAATCCCTAACTCAGTAGTTACTTTCAATTCTATTTTAGATATTCCTATTAGATAAGCTAAAACTCAAGATTAAAGAAGATGAAGATGCTTTCAATTCTATTTTAGATATTCTAGTAAATAAGTTTATAATTATCAGTACACAGTAGTATATACCTTTCAATTCTATTTTAGATATTCATGTAGTGAATATAGAGAAATGCATATCCTCTAACTCAAATTCCTTTCAATTCTATTTTAGATATTCAGCTAAAATGATAACGGCAGAGGAAGAATTAAGGAAGAAAACTTTCAATTCTATTTTAGATATTCCATGTCTTCACGACCCCTCACATTAATATTTATATTACTGTCTCTTTCAATTCTATTTTAGATATTCAATATGAATGTTGCACTACCACTGCTTGCACTACTCGCTGTACTTTCAATTCTATTTTAGATATTCGGCTTACGGTTAAAATAAGGAAAGATGTTGATTCCGAATTTAGCTTTCAATTCTATTTTAGATATTCAGGTGGTAAGTACTTCAAAGTCAATGGTAAGAAGTACTTAGGTGTCTTTCAATTCTATTTTAGATATTCAAGAAAAAGTCTGAGTTCGTGAGGATAGTACCAGTCCCTAATGAGTCTTTCAATTCTATTTTAGATATTCAGATGATGTCGTAGTTCATAGGGTAGTCATTGCTAAAGGTGTTCTTTCAATTCTATTTTAGATATTCACCTGAATCCGTAACCTCATCACTATTTAAATCATCAGGTGATGCTTTCAATTCTATTTTAGATATTCTCTTTTCTGACTCAGTACTGAACTCAAACTTAGTCTCAAACACCTTTCAATTCTATTTTAGATATTCGGAAGAGGAGGAAGGCTAGCAGGGAGGAAGTACTTGAGGCAGGTAGGTTACTCTTTCAATTCTATTTTAGATATTCTCAGCAATCGCTTCAATACTGACTGGTGATTACCTAGCAAGTGTCTTTCAATTCTATTTTAGATATTCCCCGGGGTTTTTCAGGGGGTGATTAAGGAAGTGGTTGAGACTTTCAATTCTATTTTAGATATTCTCAACACCTTACGTATATCCCGGATCTAGGATAATATTAAGCTTTCAATTCTATTTTAGATATTCAGGAGGAGGAAGTTACTGCAGGTCTTAAACCTGTATATGTTGCTTTCAATTCTATTTTAGATATTCTTGGTAGCTGTATCGGTGTTAGTTTTGGTAGGTTTAGTACTTTCAATTCTATTTTAGATATTCCTAATTCATTTCTATAGGTGTTCAGATACTGATATGTTAATCTTTCAATTCTATTTTAGATATTCCAACCTCTAACTCATTAGCTAGTGAGTTAATCTTGACTATGTCCTTTCAATTCTATTTTAGATATTCCTCAAGCTAGTGGATGGTTAAGTGGTTGGTTGTACCGTACTTTCAATTCTATTTTAGATATTCTAAACAGCCGATCACGATGGATGAGTTTAAGAAGCATGTAGCTTTCAATTCTATTTTAGATATTCAATAGGAGGTATGCTGACGGTGTTGTAACACTTGTTAGAAGTATCCTTTCAATTCTATTTTAGATATTCGTGGTGTGAGGGTTATGAGTGAGGCTAAAGGGCCTAAATGCCCTCTTTCAATTCTATTTTAGATATTCCGGGGAACCATGGGATAAGTGGGAAGTGATTGACGCACTCTTAGCTTTCAATTCTATTTTAGATATTCAGGTTGATGATAGCGTAATGACGTATGCTATAATACGTGGTCTTTCAATTCTATTTTAGATATTCTCACGAACACATGAACTCAATTGATGTCTATAGAGTTACTCTTTCAATTCTATTTTAGATATTCCGTATAAGCCTTGGAGGTAGTGGTGGCATTTTAAACACATTGATCTTTCAATTCTATTTTAGATATTCTGAAGGTAGTCCATACAACAGTTCCGGCTTACTCTCAACCGATTTGCTTTCAATTCTATTTTAGATATTCATACTTTAACTAATGTGTTGAACAACATCAACAACTTACCCTTTCAATTCTATTTTAGATATTCTGATAGGGTCTTCAGGTAATTTAATTAGTAATTGATTAGCTTTCAATTCTATTTTAGATATTCTGCACTCTACTTCTTCTATTAGAGATTTGAGTATCTATTCAGTTCTATCACTAATATCTTCTGAAGA
>Ga0080004_1203405_pt1 | contig 58402 bp, 65 predicted proteins | sample WasSprMetagenome_FD_69207 | JGI IMG/M metagenome (GOLD analysis project Ga0080004, IMG submission 69207) | Sulfidic aquatic microbial communities from Washburn Spring, Yellowstone National Park, USA - WS (SPADES assembly) (version 2) | ecosystem: Environmental > Aquatic > Thermal springs > Hot...
CCATTACATGACCTGTTGGATTATTTGGAGAATTTATTATAATTAATTTTGTTCTTTCAGTTATTACTTCTTTTATTTTTTCAATATTTAATGAAAAATCATTATTTTCAGGAACTTCTTTTACTTTTCCTCCTGCTAATGTAACAATTTCCATATATGATGACCATGCAGGAGTAGGAATAATTACTTCATCTCCTTCATCAATTAATGCCATAACTGCATAAAATATGGCTTGTTTTGAGCCAGGTGTAATAATAATATTATCCTTACTAACATCAATTTTATTTTCTTCTCTAAGCTTATTTGCAATTGCTTCTCTTAATTCTGGAATTCCTAAGCTTGGAGTATAATGAGTAAAACCTTCCTCCATGGCTTTTTCAGCAGCTTTTATAATATTAATTGGCGTAGGAAAATCTGGTTCACCAACATCAAGTTGTATAACTTTTATTCCTTTTGCTTGAAGCTCTTTAGCTTTAATCATTGCTTTTAATGTTCCAGATTCTTTTAAATTTAATACTCTTTTAGAAAGCATATTAAAAATATTAAATTTCTTTTTATAAAAATATATTCACTCCCATTCTATAGTTGCTGGTGGTTTATGAGTAATATCATAAACAACTCTTACAACTTGGGGTATTTCATTTGTTATTCTTGTTGATATTCTTTCTAATAATTTGTATGGAATATTAGCAAATCTTGCAGTCATGGCTTCTCTACTTTCTACACATCTTATAGCAACAACATAACCATAAGCTCTTTCATCTCCTTTTACTCCTGTAGTCTTAGTATCTGTTAATACAGCAAAATACTGCCATAATTTTTCTCTTATTTTACTTTTTTCAATTTCCTCTCTTACAATTTTATCAGCTTTTCTTATGATTTCAAGCTTTTCTTTTGTAACTTCTCCAATAATTCTCACAGCAAGTCCAGGACCTGGAAATGGTTGTCTATATACAATTTCTTTTGGTAGACCAAGTTTTAATGCAATTTTTCTTACTTCATCTTTATATAGATCTCTTAATGGCTCAATAATTTTCTTAAATTTTATTTTTGATGGAATTCCTGCAACATTATGATGGCTTTTTATCTTATCAGAATGTCTTAATCCTGATTCAATTCTATCAGGATAAATAGTTCCTTGAATTAAGTATTCTGCTCCTACTTTTTCAGCAATTTCTTCAAATACTCTTATGAATTCCTCTCCAATTAATTTTCTTTTTAATTCAGGATCGCTTACTCCTTTAATTTTTTCTAAGAATCTATCCTTTGCTTCAATAACAATTAAATTTAATTCCTTAAATGTATTTTTAATTGATTCCACTTCTCCTTCTCTCATAAACCCATGATCTACAAATACTGCTACTAATCTATTTCCTATTGCTTTTGCTGCAATCATAGCTGCAGTACTAGAATCTATGCCACCACTTAATGCTATAATTGCCTTACCATTTTTAACTTCATTTCTTACTTCTTCTATCATTTTATCTAAAAGATTTTCTATTTTCCAATCTCTATTACAATTACAAATAGAAATAAAATTTTCAAAAATAACATCACCATTTTCAGTATGATAGACTTCTGGATGCCATTGTACACCATATATTGGTTTATATTTATGTTTAAAAGCAGCAATTGGACAATTTTCACTATATGCTAAAACTTCATAATCATCAGGTAAGGAAAATACAGAATCACTATGACTCATCCATACTTTTTCTTTTTTACTTAATCCTTTTAGTATATCATTATTATTTATAATATTAACATAGGTAATTCCATATTCTTTCTTCTTTGAAGGACCTACTTTTCCTCCAGACATATAAGCTATTAATTGATGACCATAACATATACCAAGTATAGGAATTCCTAAATCCAATATTCTAGGATCTATTTTAGGAGAATCCTCAGAAACATGATATGGTCCACCTGATAATATTATTCCTTTCACATTACTATCAATTTCTTCTATTTTCATATCATAAGGTACTATTTCAGAGTATACTCCTTTTTCTCTTACTTTTCTTCCTATTAAGTGAGTATACTGTCCTCCAAAATCAATTATAATTATTTTATCCATTTTGAAATCCCTTATAAAATTCAATTTTAGAAATATTTAAATAGTAATATTCTTCAGGAAAGAATATGAAAAGTAGAGATATAGTAGTAACAGCAATGTTTACTACATTATATGCTTTAGGAGTAACATTATTAGCTCCTATAAGCTTTGGAATATTTCAAATAAGAATAGCAGATGCATTATTGCCTTTAGTAATGATATATGGATTACCTGTAGCTTTTGGAACATGTTTTGGATGTATAATTGCAAATTTTTATGGTGGACTTGGACCTATTGATATAATTGGAGGTTCAATTGCTAATTTTTTAGCTTGTATAATAGCATATATAATTGGTAGAGATAGTAGAGTAAAGAGATTTCTTGGATGCTTATTAGAAACAATAATTATAACAATAATTGTTGGAAGTTATCTTTCTTTTATATTTAATGTACCAATTGAAATTAGTCTTCTTGGATTATTTATTGGTTCATTTATTTCTATAAATATATTAGGTTTTATAGTATTAGAAAGTCTTCATAAAATTAAAATACTTAAGTAAACTATTTAGAAAATATTTAAATTATTTTTATATTTATTTTAAGAATATTTCTAAACCTTGGAGGTGTAATAATGGAAGGATTAGATATATATAGACCTTGGAAAGTTGATGAATATATAAGAGAAATAAGAGAATTACTAGAAAAAGAAGAATATGTAACATTATCATTCTTTATTGAATCACTTCCTATACCAATTTTACATGAAGTACTAGTTAGATTAAGTAATGAAGAAAGAATTAAGTTATTTGCTAATGTATCTCTACAACCAATAGCTGAAATTTTAACAAAAGTAAGTGAAGATATATTATATGAAATAGTTACAGTTAAAGGAATTGATGAGTTCTCTAAAGCTATTTTAAAATTACCATTTAATGAAATAGCAGATATAATTTCTAAATTACCACCAAGAATAAAAAATAGAACTATAGGATTATTACCTACTGATGTTAGAAGTGAAGTCTTAAAACTATTAAAGTATCCCCCAGAAAGTGTTGGTGGAGTAATGACAATACAAGTTCCAGTTTTTAATTGTAATATTAAAGTAGGAGATGCAATTTCAATGTATATAACAAAAGATAAACTAGGGTTATATGATAGACATCATAATATTTATGTTGTAGATGATGAGCACAAGCTTATTGGATGTATTGAAGTTAGATTATTCTTAACAAAACCAAAAGATCTTTTATTAAAACAAATAGTAAGAAAGCCTTGTGCAGTTATTGAAGTTCATAAGGATAGAGAAGAAGCAGTTAAATTAGCAATAGATTATGATTTAATAGAAGTACCAGTAGTAGATAGTGAAGGAAGATTTCTTGGAATAGTTGCATTAGATGATATACTTGATATTATGAGTTCAGAATTCTCTGAGGACTTACTCAAGCATGGTGGTATTATAGAGACCATTAAAGGTAGTTATATTGCTGTAGACCCATTTAAATTAGCACTAAAAAGATCTCCCATGATAATATTATTATACATTATGAATGCAATTACAGGTAGTATAGTTGCATCATTTGAAAACTTAATAGCAAGAGCAGCAATATTAGCTGCTTTTCTTCCCATGTTAGCTGATAATTCAGGTAATATTGCTTCACAATCTTCTTCATTAACATTAAAAAGCATGATATTAGGAGAAATAAGAGTTTCATTAAGTGATTTTATGAAAGTTTTATTAAAGGAAATGAGTGTATCAACATTAATGAATATTATATTAGCTCCTTTTTCTTTTTTAATTTCATTTATAATAACAATGATAGCTATGGGTGATATTAATCTTGCAATAAGAATTGCTATTGTGGTTTTAATAGCATTAGTAATATCATCATATATTGCAGATATAGTTGGTTCTATTTTACCAATAATACTTGCTAAAATTAAACTTGATCCTGCAATTGTATCATCACCATTAGTTACTACAATAGCAGATATTGTAACAGCATTTTCATACTTTTCCATAGCATTAATTTTATTAGAATTGTATTAGAAATACTTAAGTAATGCAATAATTCCTTTACCAATATTTTCTCCAATGTATCCTCCTTCAAGAACAAAGAATATTGGTTTATTTAAAGAAGAAAGAATTTTTCCAATTTCTTCAAAACTTTTTTCATTTAATCCAAGTGAAGCTATATCTCCAATAAAAGTATCAAATCCAATTGAAACTGCTATAACCTCTATTTTATTCATATCAATTTTTTCTAAGGCTTTTTTCAAGGTTTTAATATATTTTTCTTCTCCATAATCTAATGGATAATTATAACAATTTGCTTCAGAGTATAATCCTGTACCTGGATATAATGGATGTTTATGTAATGATATATAAATTACATTAGGATCACCAAAGAAAATTTCCTGTGTACCATTTCCATGATGACCATCTAGATCAAGAATTAATGTTGGTTTATTTAAATACTTAACTGCAATAGCAATATTATTTAAATAACAAAAACCTCTTGTAGGAGCACCTAATGCAATTCCTTTTCTTCCAGCATGATGACCAGGAGGCCTCATGAGTGAAAATCCATTTATTTTTGCAGCAAGTATAGCTCCACCAGCAGCTAATCTTGCATATTCATAAATATTAGGATATGCTGGAGTATCCTCATCTTCTATTAATCCTTCTTTTAATAATTTAATATATGAAATATCATGAACTTTTAATATATCTTCTTCTCTTGCAGGCTCTGGTTCTATAAATTCATATCCATTTTCCTTTAAAATTTCATAAGCTTTTATTATTCTTTCTGGACTTTCAATATGTCCATAACCATATTCAAGACATTTTTTAGAAAATATAATCTTCATAAATAATTATAGTTTAATTTGGAATTTATAATTAACTAGAAAAATTGATAAGTATAATTAATTAAAAATCCATTTAATTCATCATATATTGAAATAACTTCATTAATAATAGGAATTATTGCTGAGTATATATTTGCTATATATTAAGGAAAGCTATACTATGTATATATCTTTCCATTACCTGGACTTGAATTAGTATGGTATTATGGATTTATAATTTCATCTATTTCATATTTTTTAAGTATAATAAAGAAAAAATAAATAGGGATATAACTTGAAATCTGAGAAGATATATTCAGCTCCTGGTAGATTAGATTTCTTAAATACACATCAAGATTATAAGGGATTACCTGTAGTTGGAATAGCAATTAATCTTAGAACTTTCATAAAAATAAAGACTATTAATGATGATAAAATTATTGTATTTTCAGAAAATATTAAAGAAAAAGATGAAATTAATATAAATAATATAGAGCTTATTAATAAAAAAGAATGGTTTGGAAATTATATTCGCGCAGCTTTAATTGCGCTAAAGAAAATTGGATATAATATTAAAGGAGTAGGAATATGGATTAATAGTCGAATTCCTATAGGAGCTGGATTAGGAAGTAGTGGAGCATTATTAGTTTCAATTATTGGAGGATTAAATGATTTCTTTAATTTAGGTCTTAATTTAAAAGAAATTGCAGAACTTTCCTATATTGCAGAACATGATATTATGAATATTTCATGTGGTAGACTTGATCAGTATACCTCAGCTTTTGGTAATATTTTATACATAAATACAAAACCACCATATGATGTAGAAATTTTAAAACCATTTGGAGGATACTTTGTTGTTATTGATAGTAAAATAAGAAGAAGAGCAAATGATGTACTCAAAATAAGACAAGAAGAGATAAATGAAGGTTTAAAAATAATGGGAATTTCAGAATGGGAAAAAGTACCTTTATATATTGAAAAACTTAATGGAAAATTAAAAAATAGGATACTTTATACTATAAAAGCTCATAAATCTACTTTATTTGCTTTAAAAGTAATAAAAAATGAAAAATATTCTATTGAAGATATTATGAATATATTAGAAATAGATTATAATAAGGCTAAGGATATTTTTGAAAAAGGAAAATTATCAATTATAGGAGAAATCATGAATTATCAGCACTTTTTATTAAGTAATCTATATGAAGTAAGCTTACCATTAATAGATAATATTGTAATAGATCTAATTCATAGTGGAGCTTTAGGAGCAAAAATCTCAGGTGCGGGATTAGGAGGAGTAGTAATAGCATTATTTGATGATTATGATAAAGCTATTAATATATTAAAAAGATATAATGGATGGTTAGTAGAAGTAGATAATGGTTTTAAAATTCATTAAAATATCTTTATTATAAAGTTTATTCCAAATATTATTAAAATAAATCCTAGCATCATAACAAAATATGGATAATATTTTCCAAGTTTTCTTCCTTGATATCCTAATATGGCAAGTATTATCAACCATAAAAAATCAATCCAAATATGTGATATATACATAAATATAACTCCAAATAATCCTGCTAATTCTATAGCTAAATTAATTAAAGAAGATCCTATGGTTATCCACCATAGTATAAAATAAGGATTTAAAATAGAAAGACTTATTCCTAATATTAATGGACTATGTGAAAAACTTTTAATTTCATAATTTTTTGCGCTTTTTATTATTAAAAATCCAAAAATAATCATAAAAATTCCTCCAAAAATTGATAATAAATTTGATATAGAAGATGTAATAAAAGTAATACCAAAAGCAATAGCTAAAGCTAATGGAAATTCAACTATTAAATGTCCAATACTTATTAAAATTCCACCTTTCCAATTTGTTTTACTACCTATAGCTAATGCTGCAAAAGTAAGAGGACCAGGTGAAAATACTCCAGATATACTTATTATAAAAACAATAATAAATAATTCAATTAAATTCATTTATTTTCTTCTCTTCCAAAGCTCTTTATAAACATCATTAATACTTATTCCCTTCATTCTCATTAATGCTATTAAATGATATATTAAATCAGCTATTTCTTCTATAGTTCTTTCATTGCTTTCTCTTAATGATGCAATTGCAACCTCAGAGGCTTCTTCTATTACTTTTTTTGCAACTTCTTCAATTCCCTTTCTTACAATACTTGATGTATAAGAATTTTCCTTTGGATTTTTAATTCTATCATCAATTATTTCTTCTAATTTATTAATTATTAAATGACTACTTTCATATGGTTTTATTGGAATATGAAAACATGTATCTTCTCCTTTATGACAAACTTTTCCAATTTGTTTTACTTTAAATAAAAGAGAATCCATATCACAATCAGTATATATTCCTAATACATATTGATAATGTCCTGATTCCTCACCTTTCATCCAAATTTTATTTCTTGTTCTAGACCAATAATGCATTAATCCTGTTTTCAGCGTTTTTTCTAATGCTTCTCTATTCATAAAGGCAAGCATTAATATCTTATCATTTTCATCAATAGTAATTACAGGTATTATTCCATTCATTTTTTCAAAATTTAATTTACTTATTATTTCATTAACATCCACTATATCACAACCTCACAGGAATACCTTTATTTTTTAAGTAAATTTTTACATCTTTAATGGAATATTCTCCATAGTGAAATATAGAAGCTGCAAGTGCAGCATCTGCTTTTCCTTCTTTAAATGCTAAATATATATGTTCAGGATTACCTGCTCCTCCTGATGCTATTACTGGTATGCTAACTGATTCTGAAACTCTTCTTGTTAATTCTAAATCATATCCCAATTTTGATCCATCATAATCCATACTCGTTAATAATATTTCACCTGCACCTAATTCTTCAGCTTTTTTTGCCCATTCTATAGCATCTATTCCTGTTGGTTTTCTTCCCCCATAAATATAAACTTCCCAAGAATTTCCTTTTCTTTTTGCATCTATGGCACATACAATACATTGACTACCAAATGCATCAGAACATTCTTTTAATATACTGGGATTTAATACTACAGCAGTATTTAAAGAAACCTTATCTGCTCCTGCCATAAGGATATTCCTTACATCTTCATATTTTCTTATTCCTCCACCTACTGTAAATGGAATAGACAATTCTTTTGCAATTCTTTTAACAACATCAATCATTATATCTCTTTTTTCATAAGAAGCAGTAATATCTAAAAATACTAACTCATCTGCTCCTTGCTCTTCATAAATTAATGCATGTTCTACTGGATCTCCAACATCTCTAAGATTTACAAATTGAATTCCTTTTACAACTCTTCCTTTATCAACATCAAGACATGGAATTATCCTTTTAGTTAACATGCTTTAATACCTCTTTTGCTTTTTTAAAATCAATTTTACCCTCATATAATGCCTTTCCTATGATTACACCTGCTACTCTTCCTTTTAATGGTATTATTTCTTCTATTCTTGAAAATCCTCCTGCTAAATAAAATTCTGCTGGAATTTTAGATGCTACTGCTAAGGAATATGAAATATTTGGTCCTTTTAATGTACCATCTCTATCAATTGATGTCATTAAGAATCTTTTAACTCCTAACGAAAATAAATTTCTACATAGTATTTCGGCATCTAATTCTAATATTTCCTTCCAGCCTTTTATTGCAACTCTTCCCATGGCATGATCAATTGCTGCCATTATTTTTTCACTTCCAAATTTATCAATAGCTTCTCTTATAATTCTTAATTCTAAAGCAGCTGTTCCAAAGATTACTCTATGAGCTCCTGATTCTAAATACTCTTTAGCAATTTCTAAATTTCTTATTCCTCCACCTATTTGAATTGGTATTTTTGATTCCTTTAATATTTTCTTAATAATTTCTCTATTGTTCCCAATTCCAATAGCAGCATCTAAATCTACTAAATGTAATAATTCAGCACCCTCTTCTTCCCATTTTCTTACAGCATCTAAAGGATTATCATAATATACTTTATATTCTTCAATTCTTCCCATGAATAATCTTACACATTTTCCTTTTGAAATATCTACAGCAGGTATTATTAACAAGTTTTACACCACTTTAGAAAGTTTTTCAGGAATATTAAACCATTTTTTCCACTTTTTTCAGGATGGAATTGAGTTCCTACAATATTTTTCTTTTCTATAATTGAAGGAAATTCTACTCCATATTCTGTATATGCAATAATAATATCTTCTTTTATATTACAATAATAGGAATGTACAAAATAGAAATAATCTCCATTTTTCAATCCTTCTAATAATAAAGAATCCTTTGCTATTTCTATACTATTCCATCCAATATGAGGGACTTTTACTATTGATGGCAATCTAATAACTTCTCCTTTTATAATTCCCAATCCTTCATTTATTCCTCCTTCATAACTTCTTTCAAGCAAAAGCTGCATTCCTAAACAAATTCCAATTATAGGCTTATGAATTAAATTATTAATTATAAAATTATTTTTTAATGTATTAATTCCATTTTTAAATCCTCCAACACCAGGAATTACTACAATATCAGCCAAATCTATATCTTTACTATTATAAGCAAAAAATACTTCTCCTCCAATTCTTTCAAAACCTCTTTTAATACTAAATAAATTTCCTATTCCTAAATCAAGAATTGCTATTTTCATCCTATTACACCTTTTGTACTTGGTATTCCATCTCCAATTTTCTTCATTGCTTCTCTTAACGCAATTGCTAAAGCTTTTATAGATGCTTCAATTTTATGATGATCATTAAATCCATATAGTACACTTATATGAATATTAGCTTCTAAGGATTGAGAAAGAGTTTCTAGAAAGTGTATAATATCTTCAATTTTTGTATCTTCAATTACATTATCTCTTACATTTAATTCTAATTTACAATAAGCCCTTCCTCCTAAATCTACTACTGCTCTTGCAAGAGCTTCATCCATTGGAACATAAGCAAATCCAAATCTTGCAATTCCTTCTTTATTTCTTAATGCTGAATTTATTGCTTTTCCTATACATATTGCTAAATCTTCAATTATATGATGTTTTAAATCTCCCTTAGCATCAACAATAATATCTATTCTTCCATGTTTTGCCAATGTTTTAATCATATGATCCATAAATACTGTTCCACATGATCCTTCAAAAATTCCTCTTCCATTTATTCTCAAATTTACTTTTATTTTCACTTCTTTTGTTTCTCTTGTATACTCAATAAATTCATTTTCCATATTATCTTCCTTATAATTATTTTATTATAAATATTCCGTTTGTCCCTAGATGCTCATCCTTATTAGTTCATGTTTATTTATTGCATCTAGGGACTTCCTCCTCACCCACTCCTTCATTGGTAGTACTACTACCTCTAGAGTGGGTTCACTGGGCATTGGGGTGAACGATACGCACCCCTTGGAAGTTAAGTACTTTTTCTCGAGGTTCAGCACAGCTACTACATCTCTACTAGATTCAAATCCGCATTTAGGGCATTTTAATTGCCTCGAGGCATTGCCCCTCATCAGCTTAGAGTTACAGAATGGACATATGGAAGAAGTGTTCCTTGGGTTTATCTTAAATATGGGGACTCCTCTCTCTAAGCACTCCTCCTCAATAGCCTTAACCACACCTCTGAACCCCGCTTGGTATATCCTATGCCTTAGCACTGGGTCTCTAACATCTCTAATCATATTCCTAGGGCATCGCTTAGGAAGTTTCTCCAAAATAACTATAGCGTTGATGTTCTTAGCTGTATTAGCGACTATGTTTGCAATCTTCAACCTAATATCCTTCTTCCTCTTACGCTCCCTACCATGAACAGCTCTACCAACATACCCATTGCCCTTAACACTCTGTACAACCTCTCTGTATCTAGCGTATCCAATTGTAATCCTCTTAATCCCTGTCTCAAGAATGAACGCCTTATCGAGAACTTTAACAGCTACGTTATTCTCATTAACATCAACAGAGACTACATGCTTAACACCGTTTCCATCAACATTGATATCTTTAACAAACACGAAGTATACCAGTAGCCTCTTACACCTATAGTCAATCTTTACCTTCGGCTGTGTTCTCAGAACCCAGCCATCGTTAATATACCTCCAGTACTGCTTATGTGGTTCTAACTCAAGAGTGACCCAGCCTTTGTGGGTGTAGATGAGGATCGTTGTGTGCCCTATACGCTTCCACAGGTGGTCGTCAAGCCAAATACTAACCCTATTAACCTCAGGTTTCTCAGACCTCGCCAAACCCTTCTTCCTGAGCTTGTTGAAGCTCTTAATCCTAGTAGAAGCGTCTTGACATGCAGTATAGATATAATGACTTGGTAGTTGTTGAAACCTCCTACGTAACTCACGATAATTATCCCCCTTCAACCCAGTGAAAGAATCAATATTATTTCTAAAACCATAATCCACAAGCTCTATGAGAACCTGTTTATAGAGCTCTTCAAGTTCTTTAAAGATCCTGAGCTTCTTCTCAGTAAGCCTAACACTCGGTACAATAACTGTTCTAGTGACTTCACGCACTCTCCTCAACCTCTTCTAGTAGTTTTTTGAACCCCTCAACAAGTTTTTTCTTCTTGTGGCCCCTCAACCCGTAGAGCTTCCCAGCAAAGGATGTTACAATCTCCATTAAGTCCTCTACTAACTCTTGGTAGGTGTCTTTAGGTTCTTCTCCGAATACAACCTCTACTCTAACACCATACTGTTTAAAGAAGTACTCTAGATACTCAAAGCCAAACCTTGTCAACCTATCACTATAAGTCACTACAACCACGTCTACTTGCCTATTCACTACGTAGTTAAAGAGCTTCAGCAACCCTCTCCTACTAGTCTTCAACCCACTTGCTACATCACTCAGCACGTCAACAACTCTATAACCTTTAGAAGAGCAGTACTGCATCAAATACTCTACCAATACTCTACCTGCCTTTCCAAGTCACTCTTTTGATCAGCTGAGCTTATGCGGGCATATATAATTGCCCTAATCTCCTTACTGGTTGGCAAACCCTCAGCAATCCTCCTAACCTCACTCTCAGGAACCCTAAACACTCCACCAGCAGTTCTAATAGCCCTAATCCTGCCCTCCCTAACCCACCTAGATAGGGTGGAGTAACTGATGCCAAGCCTTTTGCAAACCTCCTTAGGTCTTAACAACCTTTCCGAAGACCCTGACATAACTGACATCAACGATAATAAACATAATCAGAGCTTATAAATCTAACTCCTACTCATCAAGTATGAAACAGCCCTAAAATTTTTCTTAATGTATTAATAAATTTGATATTATCTTCTTTTCTTCCAACTGTTACTCTTATACAATTCTCTAATAATGGTAAATTACCTCTATCTCTTACTAATATTCCTTCATTTTTCAATTTTTCACAAATATATGATGATGAGTAATTCAATAATTTTATTAATATGAAGTTAGCACTAGAAGGAAATACTTTTATTTCATTTATTGTACTTAATTCTGCTATTAAATATTCTCTTTCATCAATTACTAATTTTATAAAATAATCATATACATGTTTATTTTTTAGTACAAGTCTACATACTTCTTGAGCAATAGAATTTACAGAATATGGACTTTGTGCTGATTTTAAATAATTTATAATTTCACTATTTCCTACTCCATATCCAATTCTCAATCCTGCAAGACCATATGATTTAGAAAAACTTCTCAATACAATTAAATTATCATATCTTGATGCTTCCATAAGAATACTATATGATGCAAAATCTGCATATGCTTCATCTAATACTACAATGCCTTGAAACTCCTTTACAATTTTTAAAATTTTTTCTTTTTCATATTGTTTTCCAGTTGGATTATTTGGAGAACATATGAAAATTACTTTTGTATTTTTATTTACTTGAGATAATACTTTATCTACATCAATATCAAAATCTTCATTTGTTAAAACTGACTTAACTTTACCTCCCATTAATTTTATATAAAAGCTATACATTTCAAAAGTTGGTTCTATAATAATAGCTTCATTTCTTCTCACAAAAACTTTTGCTATAAGATCAATAATTTCATCAGAACCATTTCCAACTATTATTTCATCTTCATATATTCCATATTCCTCTGATATTGCTTTTAATGCATTATATCCTTTTGCTGGTGGATATAATCTTGTATCTATATTTTTAATTGCTTCCATTAATAATGTATAAGAAAAATATTTATCAATTAATAGATTTTCATTCAATCCCATTCTTATTATAGAATCAGGTATGCATTCATAGAATGATTTTTTATTTAATAAATCTTTAAGCTCTTCATCAATTTCTATTTTCATTTAATCACCTTAAAAATTATTTGTAAAGTGAATTTCCTTCCTCCATTCTTACTTCTATAGATTTTGCATGATATTCCATACCTTCTGCCTTAGCTATTATAATTCCATCTTTTCCTATAGAATATAATCCTTCTTTTGTACATTTTACAAATTCTATAGATTTTATAAAATCTCTTACTGATAAAGGTGAAGAACGTTTAGCCCATCCCATTGTTGGTAATATATGATTTGTCCCCACAGTATAATCTCCTATGGCTACTGGTGAATATTCTCCAATAAATAATGCTCCTGCATTTTCAATTTCAATTTCTTCATTACTAATAATTTCTAAATGCTCTGGAGCAATTTCATTTATTAAATTTATAGCTTCTTCTTTTTTCTCTACTAATATTATAAAAGCATTCTCAATATTATAATTTTCAAGATATTCTTTTACTTTTATAGCTCCTTCTTTATCTTTTGTTATTAAAATTAATTTTGCTCTTGGATCATGTTCTGCTTGAGCTAATATGTCCATAGCAATCCATTTATGATTCTTAATATAATCAGCATAAATTAGTATTTCACTTGGACCTGCTGGCATATCTATAGCAACATCCTTACTTACTAAGATTTTTGCTGCTGTTACATAGATATTTCCTGGTCCAACTATTTTTTCTACTTTTTTAATACTTTCAGTTCCATATGCCATAGCAGCAATTGCTTGAACTCCTCCAATTCTATAGACTTCATTTATTCCTATCATATATGCTATAGCAGCAATTTCTCTTGAAAATCTTGGAGGAGTAAAAATTACACATCTTTTAACTCCTGCTACCTTTGCTGGTATAGAAGCCATTATTACTGTAGAAATATATGCTCTACGTCCCCCTGGCACATAAATTCCAACTGAAGATATTGGTGTATATTTTACACCAATTGTTACTCCTTTTGTAATTTCCATAGAAAATGATTTTGGTAATTGTGCTTCTTGAAATCTTTTTATTCTTTCTATAGAATTTCTTAAGCTATTTTTTAGATCATCTGGTATAGATTCATAAGCATTTTTTGCTTCTTCAATACTAACCTTAATTTCATCCTTTGAAATAGAAATACCATCAAATTTTTCAGTATATTCTATAATTGCTTTATCTCCTCTTTCCTTAACATCTTTTATTATTTTATTTACAGCTTCAAAAATTTCATCAGGAATTCCCTTAAAAACTTCATTTTTATAATCCTTATAAGTTAATATTTTCACAACTCTTCACCAATAAATCTATAATTTTTTTAATATCTTCATATTTTGTTTTATATGAAACTTTATTACAAATTAGTCTTGCAGAAGATCTTAATATAGTTGCTATTGCTCTTAATCCATTTTTTCTTAATGTTTCTCCTGTACTTGATAGATCTACAATACAATCTGAAAGACCTAATATTGGAGCAATTTCTACAGCTCCTCTTAATGTAATAATTTCTACATGAATCCCCAAATTATTAAAAAATCTTCTTGTTAAATTTGGAAATTCAGTTGCTACTCTTATTCCATGAGGAAGTTGATTTGCATCATAATATGGACTATCTTCTTTTACAGCAACAATAAGATTACAATTTCCAAACTTCATATCAGCAATTTCATATACATCAAGTCCACATTCCTCTATTACATCCTTTCCAGTTATTCCCATATCAGCAATTCCATAATATACATATGTAGGAATATCCAAGGTTCTTACAGATAGTATTTGCAAGCCTTTTATTGTTGTATTTGTTAGGTATACTCTACTATCATCGTCAATAATTTTTATATTAGATCTTTCTAAAATCTCCATAACTGGTTTTCTCAATCTTCCCTTACTTGGAATTGCTAATATAATTCCTTTCATTTATTTCTTCACCAGTCTTCAAATCAATAATATTATCACTAATAAGAATGCCTTCTTTTTCTCCTCTATATAAAGATAGAGAGCATTTTATTCCTTTATTTCTCATATTTTTAATAATATCAATTGCTTTTTCTAAATAGCCTTCTTTATAATATACATTGATTATTCTCTCTTTTTTTATAGGAATTTTTTCAATTAATTTTACTATAAGATCAATATTAATAGCAAAACCTGTTGCCTTTAAATCAAGACCAAATTCCTTCATCATATCATCATATCTTCCTCCTCCACCTATGGGAATTCCCAATCCTTCTATGAAAATATCAAATACAATACCATTATAATACTTCATTTCTCTTAATGTACTCAAATCTATTACTACTCTATCATAATATCCATAATCCTTTATAATATCAAATAGTTTTTCTATATAATTAATATCATCATATAATTCATGAATATTCATTTTTGCTATATTCTCTAATATTTCAATTCTTCCTCTATTTTCAATAACATATGAAAATATTTTTAAAACTTCTTCATTATTAATTATCTCCTTAACTTCACTAATAGATTTACTTGATATGGCAATTCTTAATCTATCTATATCTTTTATATTAAAGTGATTAGCAATTTTTTTGAAGACTGAAATACTTCCTATATCTATATTAGCCTTAAGACCTATTTTATCTAGACTTTCTAATGCTAAACATATTACTTCAGCATCAGCTTCAGGTCCATATTCTCCAATAAGCTCAGCTCCAGCTTGCCAAAATTCTCTTTGTGATATAGCTTTTTGAGGTAAATATCTTATACAATTCTCTATGTAGTATAATCTCTTTTCATTACATAGTTTTAAAGCAATCATTCTTGCTATTTGTGTAGTAATTTCACCTCTTAATGATAATATTTTGCCATCATAATCTTGGAATTTAAATATAGAATCTGCAAAAGGTTCTCCTGCACCCCATCTAAATATATCAAAGAATTCAATAGTAGTAGTTCTAACTTCTTTATAACCCCAAAGCTCAAAGGTTTCTCTGAATTTTTCCTCTATAAATTTATATTTTTCTAATTCCTCTGGAGGAATATCCCTAAATCCATTTGGTATGAACTAAATTCCTCCTGATCAAATTTTCCCCCTCATAATTTATTATATCAAAAATAAAAAATCAGAAAAATAAATATTTTCATAATTTTTAATCATGTAATATAGCACTATTTCCAGTTTCATCTTCTAATATTACTGTAAATTCAATTTTACCTTCCATTGCCAATTTAATTTTATTTATAGCTTCTAATGCTTTTTTTCTTTTAATTCCTTTTGAAATCTCATATAAGTACTCTGCAATACCAAGAAATCTATCAAGAACTCCTTCTATATTTGTTATAAATGCTTCAGCCTTAGGACCTGGTAATAACTCAAGACCAAGTTCAGGTATAATTATTTTTGAGGATTTTGATCTTATAACCTTAACTGATAGATCTTTTAATTCTTTAACTTTATACTCTATTCTAGATGGCCCCTTATATTCTAAAGGAATAATATCATTTAGTCTATATCCACATTTTTCACATAACATAGATATTATAACTAATTTTCCAAATCTTGGAATTTCAGTATAAACTTCTTTTACTTCAAGAGTTTTCTCTCCACAACATGAGCACATTACTTTATACATAAGAATTCTAAATTCCTGGATGTTTAAAAATTTATTTTATAAAATATTCAAATTAATGATATGGAAGAATTTCAAATTAAAAATTCGAAAATAATTATATTAAAAGGAGATATTACTGAAATGAATACTGATGCAATTGTAAATTCTGCAAATCCTTCATTAATGGGTGGAGGAGGAGTGGATGGTGCAATTCATAGAAAAGGAGGACCAAAAATTCTTGAAGAATGTAGAAAAATAAGAGAAAAAGAATATCCAAATGGACTTCCAATAGGCCATGCAGTTATTACAACAGGTGGAAATTTAAAGGCAAAATATGTTATTCATACTGTTGGACCTATTTGGAGGGGAGGAAAATATGAGGAAGCCAAGCTATTATATCAAGCATATTATAATTCTCTAAAAATTGCAGTTTCAAAAGGAATTAAGACTATAGCATTTCCATCTATTAGTACAGGTGCATATGGATATCCTATAGAAGAAGCTTCTATAATTGCATTAAAAGCAATAAAAGAATTTTTAGAAAAAGAAGATTTTATTGAAAAAGTATTCATAGTATTATATAAAGATAGAGATTATGAAGTTTATAAAGAAGTAGCAGAAAAAATTCTTAAATAATTTAATTGATTTTTTTAATTCATGGAAATATCTCAATTATTCAATGTAGTATACTATTTATTTAATTTAGTAAAATCCTTTATACGATATATAGTAGAACAAACAATATTAAAAGGAAGGCCTGAGCTTGCAAATTCTTTTTCATCAGCAATTACCATTATGGCAACATTAACTACAATATATGTATTAATAGTATTTATATCAGCAACAAGAAAGGCCATAGGAATAATAATTGCTATTGGCTGGATTTTACTTATAATAAGTATGTTATTAGCCATAATTGGAATATAATCTATGAGAAATTTTTACATTTTTTATTTTAAAATATGATTTTAATTTCATGAGATCTTCTAATGATGGATTTCTTAGCTTTTTAAATTCTTCAAAATGTGCATTTTCAGGAACAAATTCTAATAGTGTAATACTTGCCATATTTTTTTCTGCTTTTTCTTCATATCCCAATTCAATTAATGTTTTTTCTATTGATCTTATGGTTTCTGAATCATCATTATATCCAGGTATCACTGGTATTCTTATATCTACATAAGCATTTGATTTTAAAGCAATTTCAAGGGATTCTTTTATAGAAGATAAAGGAGGATCTACTCCAATAATTTTTAAATAAGCATCTCTATTAAGTGCAGCTTTTATATCTATTGATATTAAATCTAATAAAGGAATAACTTTTCTTAGAGCATTTGGTAAAGAAGCATTAGTATCTATTCCAAATTTTAATTTTAATGATTTTACAAATTTTCCAATTTCTATAACTGCTTCATGTTGAAGTAATGGCTCTCCTCCTGTTATCTTACATGCAGTTATCAAATTATTTTTTGAAATCATTTCTTTTATTTTCTCTATATTAGTTTCATATTCTTTTGAAATTTTTTTCAACTTCCAATTTTGACAATAACCACAATTAAAATTACAACCAGCTAGAAAAATTACACAACATGGTTCTTTTGGATAGTCTGAAAAAGAAATAGGAATTACTTCAGCAGCATATAAGATCATTTTATTATTCACTTAATTTTATTCTATATCTATCTTTTAATTCTTGTTTTTTAGCAGTATTCCATGAATCTACTTCTTGATAATATCCTGTTATTCTTGAGTACATTTTAATTTCTTTGCTATGACATATTGGACAATTTTCATATAATCCTCCACCAATAAATCCACATGATGTACATAAAGTAATGTCCTTTGTATGACTCCAATATCCAATCCAAGATTCCATTGCAATCTTTTTATTGAGTTTTAATATAGCTTCAGGATCTGGATTTGCTTCTCCAAGCCATATATGGAATATATTTCCTCCTTTTAATATTGGGAAGAATTTTTCTTCTATTCTCATTCTTTCATATAATGGAATTCTTGCAGAGACATTTACATGAGAGCCATTTGTATAATAAATTGGAAGATCAGTTGTCTCTCTCCATAGTGATAATGCTTTTTCTAAATCTCCTTTTACATATTTCTTTGCATAATCTGGATAATGTATTAAATCAGTTATAGCAAAACGTTGAGCACATGATTCTGCAGGAGTTCTTGCTATGGCAAATTTTAATCCTGTTTCTTTTATATACTCATCTTTTATTCTATCCATTTCTATTAATACTTTTAATGCAAGTTTTTGAGCTTCAGGATGTTCATGAAGTTCATATCCAGTCATATGTTGCATCATTTCATTCATACCTACAAATCCTATGATTAATACTAATTCTCTTATATTAACTGCAGGAGGAGCACCTCTTGGTCTTTGAGAGGCAAAAGGAATTAATCCTTTTTCATATTGTCTTATCATTATATTATATTTCAATAAAAGAGCTTCTTTTGCAATATCCATTGTTTCTCTTAATATTTCATACATTTCATCTTCATCTTTAGATTTGTATGCAATTCTTGGAAGATTAATAGTAATTACTTGCATTCCACCCATAGAGAAGTGTGCTCCATCTTCAAAGTATAGCTTTTTCTTAAATTCTTCAGATTTTCCATCCTCAGAAAATGAATATGCACAACATTGAAAACATGATACTCCATCTTCTCCTCCTCTATAGCTAGGAATTAAATTATCATAATATGTAGAACCAAATTTTGCAGAAAGTTGTGCTGCTTTTAGCATTACATCTTCTTTTTCCTTCCAATATCTTACTCTTTGTACAACTTCAGGTTTTGGAAAGTTAAACATCTTACCTACAGCATCACCTTTAATATATTCATCTAAAAGTGCAAGAGCAAATTTATGTACTTCATCTTCATAATCTCCATATCTATCCTTCCATATTTTTCCTTTATATACTACAGGAGCATCTTGCCATATCTTTGGAACTCCTGCTTCTATTTGTATTGATGAGAATACTGGTTGTCCTCCCCTTGCTACATAAAGTTGAGTCATTTCATATAGAAACATTTGAGCCAATTGATGAATTTTCCTATCATCTAATCCTCTTAAATATGGTGCCATGAATACTGTAAAATTGAAAAATCCTTGACCTCCTGCAAAATTTGTTTGAGCTGCTCCAAGAACCTTTGCAGCATGTAATATAGCAACTTCTGGATGTTTTGCAGGTCCTGCAACTGATGTATGAGTACCAGTTCCATCTGGCATTAATCCATAGTAAAAGAAATATCTTAAATCATGATCTTGACAGAAAGGTCTTGTTCCCCAATATTCTAAATCATGTATATGTATATCTCCTTTTAAATGAGCATCAGCAATTCTTAATGGCATCATTAATAAATAAGATTCCTTACTCAGAAAATCTGCTTTTTTCTTATGAAATGTTTCAGGATTTGGTTGAAGATTTGCATTTTCTCTTGCTTCATAACCCTCTGATAAATCAATTAAATAAACATCATATAATGGCATTCCTACTCTCGTATAAACATTTCTATATATATGATAGCCTTTTTCTAATAATTTCACACTTACAAGTTCTCTTATTAAAGGTCCGCTTAAGAATTTGAGATTCATTTTTTTAATATCTTCTTCAACTTCATTAGCAATTTTTCTTGCTTCTTCTTCTTTTATTGGTGGAACTCCAAATAGTATTTCAGCTAGCTTTGTTTCCTTTATTAAGCTTCTTACTATTCTTTCTTTATCAAATTCTTCTATTATACCATCGCTTCTCCTTACTGGAGGAGCTTTATTTAATAGAACCTCAGTCGTATTTTTCACCATTTATTTCTAGAAAAGATATAAATTTAAAATTTTTTGAGTTTTTTATTTAAAAAAATTGATAAATAAAAAAGTAATATTTTTCAATAGTAAAATCAATATTTTTTATTATGCACCATTAAGAGCTTGATCTAAATCTTGAATTAGATCCTCTATATCCTCAAGCCCAACAGATAATCTTAATAATCTATCAGTTATTCCAAGTTCTAATCTTTCTTCAGGTGTTAAATTCTTATGAGAGGAAATTATTGGATATGAAATAATACTTTCTACTCCTCCAAGACTTGGTGATGCTTTTATTATTTTTAATGAATTTAATAGTTTTAATGCTTTTTCTTTACTTTCTACTTCAAAAGATACTACTCCTCCAAATCCTTTCATAAATTTCTTTACATTTTCATAATTTTCATTTAATGTTGGATAATATACTTTCTTTACTTTTTTATGATTTAATAAGAATTCTACAATTTTCTCTGCATTTCTACATGATTCTAATACTCTTAATTTTAATGTTTTCAATCCTCTTAATACTAAATATGCTGCAAATGGATCTAAATATGTACCTAAGACTTTTCTCCATTCCCATATATTATCAATTTCTTTATCTCCAGCTAGAATACCAGCAATAACATCATTATGTCCTCCAAGATATTTTGTTGCACTTTCTATTACATAATCTGCACCTAATTCTAATGGTTTAACAAGTACAGGAGTGGCAAAAGTATTATCAATAACTAAGATTATATCTTTTTCTTTACATATATCTACTAAACTTGGAATATCAGATATTTTCAATAATGGATTTGTTATTGTTTCAACAAATACCATTTTAATTCCATCTTTTATATTATCTATTACTTTTTCATTTAATACAGATATTACATTCATTCCAAATTTTTCTAAATATCTAAATAATTGAAGTGTTGCACCATAAACTTCTTTAGATGTTAATATTGTATCTCCCTTAGATAAAAGAGATAATACTAATGTAGATATAGCTGCCATACCTGATGAAAATGCTAAACTATCTTTACTTCCCTCAAGTAAGGCCATTCTTTTTTCTAATAAGAAAACAGTAGGATTATCTTCTCTTGAATATTTTAATTCTCTTCCCCTTATTTGAATATCAGAAGGATTTTTATAAATAGCAGTTCTATGAATAGGAGGAATTATATCAGTACACTTAACTATTTTATTATATTCTTCTTCTCCTCCATGTATTGAATTCGTTGAAATTCCCTTCTTCATAATCATGCAATAAAGAAATACAAAATCTATATTAAAATTTTACTAAATATTACTATTAGTAATATTTTTTATTCATATTTGTTTATGTTTCACATCTCTTCTTAATAAATATATTTCTCAATCTTAAACATGGTCCTCCTGTCCATACTTGTATGCCTTGATCTGGTTGTCCTTTTCCACAAATAGCAGCTTGAAATTCTAAATTATTACCTATAGCATCAATACTTGAAAATAATAGCTCAGTAGTAGCTTCTATTACTGGTTCTCTTATTGGATATTTTAATTCTCCATTTTCTATTAAATAGGCTTCTAATCCTACATATCTATGATTCCATCTTATATCATCAATATTCCATTCTTGAAAACTTTTGATATATATTCCATTTTTTATATCTTCTAATAATTCTTCAAAAGAATAATCTCCAGGCTCTATAAATGTATTTGACATTCTAATAATAGGTTCTCTTGAATATGAAGAAGCTCTAGCAGATGCATTACTATTTATTCCAAACTCATATGCAGTTTCTCTATTATGTAGGAATTCATTTATTCTTCCTTCATAAATTAATTTCTTTTTTCTTGCTTCTACTCCTTCATCATCATATAAATAAAATCCATAAGAATTCTCTATAGTAGGATCATCTGATATATTTAGAATTGAGCTTCCTATTTTTCTTCCCATCATATTTTTCTTTATATAAGATTCTCCTGCTTGTGCACCTTCTCTTCCTAAGATCCTATCTGCTTCTTGAGGATGACCACATCCTTCATGTGCTATTATTCCTGCAATTTCACTTCCTATAATTATATCATAATAACCTGGAATTATTGATCTCCCTTCATTTAAAATTCTTTTTAATACTTTAGTTTCTTCTTTTGCTTTTTCTATAAGATTCATTTCCTTTATTCTTTCCCATCCACCAGATTCTCCAAATTGAAATATTCTTTGAATACATCCTCCTTCATATGCTGTTATTATAATATATCCACCTACTCTTGGTACTAAAGAAGAGATTTCTGTTCCTTCACTATTAATATAATACTTTTCTTCTATACTTCCTTCAAATATTATTAATCTATTTGTTTTAATATTAACCTCTTTAATAGAATTATCAATATCTTTTAATAATTCAATTATTAATGAAGAATCAATATCAGTGGGAAGAATTTTATAATTTGCCTTCCAATTTCTTTTTACAATTTTCTCTTTTGATAATTTTATTTTCTTATTGCTTTTTGCATTTTTTAATGCTAATAATCCAATTTCCTTAGCTGAATCAAGAGAATTTGTTGAGGCAAAAGCTAAAGCACCATCTTTTAATACTCTTATACCAACTCCATAATTTTCAAGATATTCTGAAGATTCAATATTACTATTACTCATTGTAAATGAAAATTCAATATTTTTATGAATTCTCAATTCAGCATAATCTGCTTTTTCTCTTATTAGTAAGTCTAAAATTTCTTTCATAATAACTTAAAAATAAAAAATAGAATTAAAATATTATGCTGAGAGAAGAACCATATAATGATATGAATGAATTAATAAATAATGATAGAATTGCTAAAATCTTTGGAATAAAACTTGAGGAATATAGAGAAGGATATGCAAAAACCTCAATGATTATAAGAGAGGATTTTTTAAATGCTTATAATATTGCTCATGGTGCTGCTATATATGCACTTGCAGATGTTAGTTTTGCTATTGCATGTAATTCTCATGGAATAAAAGCAATTGCTCTTTCTATGAATATAAATTATAGAAGACCAGTAACCATTGGAAAGAAAGTAATTGCTGAGGCTGAAGAAGTAAGTAAAGGAAGAACAACTGCTTTATATAACATTAAAGTAATTGATGAAGAAGGAAAAATTATAGCATTAGCAATAGGACTTGCTTATTTCTCACAGTGAGATTATGCCATATCCTATTAAGATTATATCAACTGAAGAAAAAAGAGAATTATACTCAGAATTGATTAAGCTACCATTATATGTAAGAAAAGCAAATATCTATGGATGTTGTATAAAATTCATGACTGATAATAGATATTTTACTGATATATGGGCTGATAATTTTTATACTGCAGATGAAAATATAAAATCCCATGGAAGAATAATAGCAATAAATGATGAAAAACAACCACTTCATGTTAAATATGATCCATTAACAAAAACTGCTTTTGCATATAATATTGATTATTATGGATGGATAAAAAGCCTAGCCTTAGCAATTGTTGGAGATATATTTGAAGATGCTCATGAAATATATTCTATTCATGGAGCTGCACTTGATGTTGATGGTTTTGGTGTAGCATTAATAGCTCCAAGTGGTACTGGAAAAACAACTCATAGCTGGGGCATGCTGAGAAATCCTGGCGTAAGACTTGTAGCAGATGATTGGTTTTTTGTAAGATTATATGAAAGGAATGCCATGGCATATGGTTCTGAGAAAAATTGCTATATAGATGCAAATATTGGAAAAATATGGCCTAATTATAGAGAAATTTTAGAAAAAGTAGTATTAGATAAAAGAGGAAGAGCTGTTGTAAATGTAAGATGGATAATAGGAATTGATGGAGTTATTCCTTTAACTAAAATAAAGAAAATATTTATACTCAAAAGGGATAAAGATGATCCCAATATAATAAGAGAAATAAATAAAGAAGAAGCATTATCTTATTTATTAAAAAATGATTTCTGTAATCCACATCAACTTGTAAAAGACGAAAGAAAGACAAATATAAGGAAAGAATTCTTTGAAAAACTTTTAAAAATAACAGAGATATATATGGTAAATACAATAGAATCACCTGAAGTCGTTCAAAATGAAATATTCAAAAGAGTATGGTGATAATAATGAGACATTTATTTTATATATTATTAGATGGAGTAGGAGATAGACCAATAAAAGAATTAGGAAATAAAACTCCTCTAGAATATGCATATCATCCAAATATGGATTATCTTGCAAAAAATGGAGTTTCAGGAATGGTTTATACTGTGGGAAAGGGAATTGCACCTGAATCAGATATAGCTGTAATAAGTATGCTTGGTTATGATCCCTTTAAATTATATACAGGAAGGGGACCATTAGAGGCTTTTGGCTCAGGAATGAAAATGAATGATGGGGATTTAGCATTAAGATGTAATTTTGCTACAGTAGATGAAAATATGAGAATAATTGATAGAAGATGTGGAAGATCTTTAACAAATGAAGAAGCTAAGATTTTAGAAGAGGCAATAAATAAAAATATTATTTTAGAATCTCATAAGGCTGAATTTGAATTTAAAAGCACTATAGGTCATAGAGGAGTATTATTAATAAGATCAAAAGAAGGACCACTTTCAGATAATATAACAAATACTGATCCTGCATATAAAAAAGTTCATGGATTAGGAATAGCAGTATTAAAACCAGAAAATAAAATAGCTTTATGTGAGCCATTAGATAATTCTGAAGAAGCTAAAAGAAGTGCAGATCTAATTAATGAATTTACAATAAAGACCTATAAATTATTAAAAGATCATCCATTGAATATTAAAAGAAAAAATGAAGGAAAACCAATGGCTAATGCTATATTATTAAGAGATGCAGGTTCAAAAATTCCAAGATTTCAAAATATAAATGAAAAATATGGTAAAAATTTTGCAAGTATAGTTGAAATGCCTGTAGAAAAAGGAATTGCATTATTATGTGGAATGAGAATATTTGAATTTAAAGATCAATTTAATTATAAAAAATTAGCAGAGATTTCTAATGAAATAATAGAAAAATATGATGTTTTATATGTACATATAAAAGGACCAGATGAGCCATCACATGATGGAGATTGTGAGAAAAAAATTAAAATTATTGAAAAAATAGATGAAGATTTCTTTGGAAATTTAAACATAGATAATAACATTATTGTAATAACAGCAGATCATGCTACACCATGTAGCTTAAAAGCACATTCAGATGATCCTGTTCCTATTATAATCTCAGGTAATGGAAAGGATGGAACAGAAGCCTTTGGAGAAAGTTATTGCCATAAAGGCTCTCTTGGAATATTAAATGGTCAAGATGTATTAAAAATAGCAATTAAATTTTTATAGAAAGACCAGCTTCTCCATATTTTACTATATCACCAAATTCTTTTTTCAATAAAAACATAGCATCTTTTCCTGTACAATGACATGGAATGATTAGCTTTAAATTATATGATTTCAAATAATCTATGGTTTTTTCTACTCTTTCTTTTGATGCTTCATTTAAATGAAATCCTCCTATTACTCCATATATTTCCTCTACATCCATTATTTTTCTTGTATATTCTAATGTATTTATTAATCCTGCATGCGCACATCCAGTTATTACAATAATTCCCTTATTTTTTACATTGAATATTATTGCCTGATCATCAATAAACTCATCTGGCTTTATTTCATTATTTATCTCTATAAAGAATTCTGTTTCATATGATTTTTCAAAATTTATTTTTCTTTCTATTGTTCCTGTTAATAAAACCCATTGTCCTATGGTTTTAGGCTCTGATGAAAAGCTAAATTTTGCTCCTATACTTTCTAATTCATTCATTGAAAAGGGATTACTAATATCTTTCATTTCTCCTTTTGCTTTTTTATATCTTTTATTGAATATAAAAGAATGCGAATGAATTTGACATGGATATTTCATTTTCATTAATATTTTTAATAATCCACCTGTATGATCATAATGTCCATGACTTATTATTATATCTCTTATTATTAATTCTCTTTTTAAAACTTCTAAATTATTTACTATAATTCCAGTTTGACCTGTATCGAATAATACTCCTCCTTTATTACTTACTATTAAAGCAGAAAATCCATGTTCTCCTAAAATATTTCTTGATCCATAGGATACAGAATTATCTGATAATATAAAAATCTCTAAATAGTCTACTGAATTTATCATAATAGTAATTATGTAGAATATATATAAATTAGTTTTTGGTAATTATAAAATGGTGAGAAAATGTCTGAGGATGAATTCTTTTCAAGATGGTTTAGAAGAAGATGGAGAATATTTGATGAATTCTTTAGAGATATGGAAGAAATGATTAGAAGTATGGAAGAGGAATTTACTAGAATGACAAAAGAAGGATTGATTAGAGAAAAAGAAATCCCTGGCGGTAAAATAAGAGAATATGGACCATTCATATATGGCTATAGTATAACCATAGGACCTGATGGAAAGCCAATAATAAGAGAATTTGGTAATGTAAAGCCAGGAATAAGACCAAGTATAAAAGAAGAAAGAGAACCATTAATTGATGTAATGAAAACAGATACTGAAGTAAAAGTATATGCTGAAATTCCTGGCGTAGACAAAGAAAAGATTAAGCTGACTGGAACACCAAGAAAGCTTATTATATCTGCAGAAGGAGATATGCGTAAATACTATAAAGAAATTGAACTTCCAGTAGAAGTAGATATAGAAAAAGCAAAATCATCATATAAGAATGGTGTTTTAGAAGTCATATTACCTAGAAAAGAGAAGGAAGAAGGAAAACCAATAAAAATAGAATAATTTTTTAAATAGTTTATTTTTTTCTTTTCTATTTGGTGATAATTTTGTCAGAGATTAAGGAGCTAACAGTAGCCAGGAGAATTGAAAGAATTGGTTCTCATACACATATCAAAGGATTGGGATTAGATGAAAATGGAAAAGCCATAAAGATAAAAGATGGAATGGTTGGACAGGAAAGAGCAAGAGAAGCTGCAGGATTAGTTGTTAGAATGATAAAAGAAGGAAAACTTGCTGGTAGATTAGTAATATTAGCAGGTCCTCCTGGCACGGGAAAAACAGCCCTAGCCGTCGCTATTGCTAGAGAGTTAGGACTAAATGTTCCCTTTATTGAAATGAGCGGAGCCGAGGTTTATAGTACAGAAAGAAAGAAAACTGAGGTATTAATAGAAGCAATGAGAAAATGCATTGGTATAGAAATTCATGAAATGAGAGAGGTCTATGAAGGTGAAGTAACAAAAATAAACATTAGAACTGCACCACATCCATATAATCCATATCAAAGAATAGTAGAAAGTGCAACAATTACATTAAAAACAAAAGAAGAAGAAAGAACTATTGAAGTTGGAGAAGATATTGCAGCTCAGCTCATACAGCAAGGAGTAAAAGAAGGAAATGTAATTCAAATAGATGCAGAAAGTGGAAGAGTTTCTTTAATAGGAATATCTCAAGAAAGTACTCTAGCAAAACAATATGAATTAGATACAAAAGCAAAAGTTCCAAGACCTGAAGGAAAAGTAAGAAAACAAAAAGAATTTGTATATTATGTAACATTAGCTGATTTAGATAAAATTGCAGCAAGAAGAAGAGGAGGAATATTTTCATTATTCTTTGGAGGAAGTGAGGAAAAAGAAATAAGCCCAGAGATAAGAATTGAAGTAGATAGACAAGTAAAGGAAATGATAGATGAGAAAAAAGCCTTTATTCATCCTGGCGTATTATTCATTGATGATGCTCATTTGCTTGATCTAGAATGCTTTAGCTTTTTGAGTAGAGCAATTGAAGGAGAATTATCTCCAATTGTTATATTAGCAACAAATAGAGGATTTGCAAGAATAAGAGGGACTGATATAGAAGCTCCTCTAGGATTTCCTCCAGATCTTTTAGATAGAGGAATAATAATAGGTACAGATACCTATGATGAAGAAAGTATAAGAGAAATATTAAAAATAAGAGCAATTGAAGAAAATATTGAATTTGAAGATCAAGCATTAGAAAGATTAACAAAAATTGGTCATGAAAGAAGTCTAAGATATGCAGTTCAGTTATTGAGCATTGCTGCTGAAAATGCAAAAATTGAAGGAAGGAAAAAAATTACAATAAAAGATGTGGAAAGAGTTGATGGATTGTTCATGGATGTAAGTGAGGCAGTAGAACATTTAAAGAAATATGAAGGATTAATGATGAGACATTGAGGTATAAAAATGAATTTAGAGGGAATGAAAAAAGAAATTGAAAAGCTTGTAATTGAAAAAGGATTTTATAATAAAAAAGAAGACATTCCAAAAAAGCTTTTATTTGCATTTATAGAGCTTGCAGAAGCAAGTGATGCATGGAAGAAAGGAGAAAGTGAAGAAAGAATTGCTGAAGAACTAATTGATGTAATATTCTATATACTTGATGTTAGTAGATTAGCATGTCCTTCAGTAAATATGGATGAAATGTTTTTGAAAAAACTTGAAATAAATAAAAAAAGACCATATCAGTATGGAGAAGGCCATAGATATAAATAAATACTATTAATTTTTTATTATATTTTTATGAGTGAAATTGCTTTTCAATGTAATTTATGTGGAATTTGTTCTGAAGTCTGTCCATTCTTTATAGCAACAGGTAATATAAAATATGGGGCAATGGAAAAAATAAAAGCAGCACAAAAGCTTTTTAAAAATGAAGAATTAAATGAAGAAGAATTAAAAACAATATTTCTATGTACAAGATGTGATCAATGTCATAAATATTGTCCATTAGAAATTCCTATTTCTACTGTTATTCAAGAAGCAAGAGCAAAACTAAGAAAAATGAAAAAAGTTCCTGAGAAATATAATACTATTGCTCAAGCAATAATAAATTTAGGCTCACCAATGGGAGCTCCAAGAGAAAAATGGCTAGAATATATTCCCAAGGAATTTAAGCCAAAGGAAAAAGCAAAATATGTTTACTTCCCTGGCTGTTGGTCTGCAATAAGATATCCTGAAACTGCTATGGCATCAATTAAATTATTAATGAAAATGGGAATTGATTTTACTACATTAAATGGAAAGGAATGGTGTTGTGGATTATTTCTTATAGATACTGGATTATTAGAAGAAGCAGAAAAATTAGCAGAAAAAAATACACTAGCTTTTGAATCTATTGGAGCAGAATATATTATTTCAGAATGTCCCTCATGTCATGATGTATTAAAAAATGTATATCCGAAATTATTCAGAGAGCCATCCTATGAAGTAATTCATATCTCACAAATAATAAATGAAAACCTAGATAAATTGAATATTAAAAAAATCAATAAAAGAATAATATATAAAGATCCATGTCCTCTCGTCAGGAGAAATAATGTCATTGAAGAGCCAAGAAATATTATAAGAAGAATTGCAGAATTAATCGAATATGATAAAAAAGAATGGGATGCATTATGTTGTGGAGCACCTGCAGGGGTAAAACCATTATATCCTGAGATTGCAAATAAACTAGCTGAAATGTTAATTAATGAGGCAAAAATGAAAAAATCCGAGATTGCTGTTGGTTGTGTATTTTGTATGCATCATATGATTGGTGTATCAAGAGAGCCAAGAATACTAACATTATCTCAATTATTACTAGAAAATCTACAATAATTTTTTTATAATTTTTATAATCATCATCTTTGGATCAGATGAGTAACTCTTCATCAAATCTCAGTATATTTAATATTATGAATTTTTACTTTTTAATTTTATTCTAGCTTTATAGGTATTTCTATAATTTCCTCATTCTTAAGAATCCAAGCCTTTGTATTTCCACTTCTATAATCTATTATAATCCATGGAATTCTCCAAAATTTCATACCTTTAATATCAATGATGCTTGGATGTGGTAATGCTGGATGGCTATGTATTAATGCTACTATTTCTAATTTCTTTTCTTCAGCATATTTAATTATTTTATATAGGCATTGTGGATCTGCTTTAAATTCAATTATTGGATTTTTTGCAATATTTTTACATTCAATTATTTCAGTAATTTTTATTAAATTTTCTTTAAAAATTCCTATGGCAATATATATCTTCTCAATATTTATTCCTTTACATTCATTAATAATTTTTTCAAATTTATTTTTATCTATAATAATCATTTAAACTACCTTTAGCTTTTCTATAATTTCCTTCAATTCATCCCTTACATTAATTGATTTATCCATGGTTTTTTCTATCAATCTACAAAAAGCACAAATATCTCTTGATGTTGGCATTCCACATTTAATACATTTTCTTATTTCTTCCTCTTCTTTTTTATAGAAATTAATATTCTTAGCTAATGCTCTTGCAAAAGCTATTTTAATATTTGGATTTTTTATTTCCATATTATTTAAAAATCTTTTAATTTCAAATTCCATACTACTTTCCTTTGCATAAGGACATGATTCTTCAACTCTAGGTAAATTTTGAATATATGCATAAAGACTAGTCTCTTTTTCTGATATTTCATAAAGAGGTCTAATTCTTCCAATGAATAATTCTTTTGTTTCAGTTTTTGGTCCTAATTTACTTATTTCATAAATATTTTGTAAAATAAAATTTTTTATTATATATGATAAAAGATCATCCATATGATGTCCAATTGCTACTACATTAGCTTTAGTTTCAATTGCAGTAGCATTTATAAAATATCTTTTTAATAATCCACAGATACTACATATAGGTCTTTTATTTTTTCTTTTAATTTCTAATAAGCTCATACCAATAATATTTTCAATATTTAATAAAATCAATGGAATTGATAAATCATTACATATCTTTTCAGCATTATAATTAGCATTTTCAGAATATTTTCCTATACCAAGATTTATATGTAAAGCAATTATTTTAAAATTTAATTGTTTTGATAAATTAGAAAGTATATGAACCATAACAGCACTATCTTTACCTCCAGAAATTGCTACTAAAACCTTCCAATTATCCTTTATAAGATCATATCTTTCAATGGTATTGAGGACTCTTTTCTGAATAAAATCTATAAAATGTTTTTTACATAATCTAAGCTTAGCATAATTTATAATAGTAATTGCAGATTCTTCACAAAAAGAACACTTAATACTTTCTAATTCGCTCATTTTATATCACTAATTTATTCTTAATTTAAAAAATATAATAAGCAGAAAAGATTTATCTCTTTTAATTCCTTCTTCTTTCTGAGAAAAGCGATGATCGGAGGAGATCTTAGATAATGCACCATATTGTTCCTTCAGGTATTGACGGGTTAGATAGGCTTTTAGGCGGAGGATTTCCCAAAGGCAGTCTTATAGTTATAGCTGGAAAGCCTGGAACAGGTAAGACAATATTATCAGCTCAGTTTCTCTATCATGGTTGTATTGATTATAACGAATGTGGTGCTTATGTGAGCTTTGCAGAAGATAAAGAGCAGTTCTATAAAAATATGATGAGCTTTGGCTTTGATTTCGAAAGACTTGAAAAGGAAGGAAAATTTTTCTTCTTTGATATGATAACAGTAAAGGAAACAGGAATATCGACTATCCTAGAGTCTATAATTAGTAAATTTACTGAATTAGGAGTTAAGAGACTTGTAATAGATTCATTCTCAGCAATGGCTCAGGCTTACAAAAAACCTCATGATATGAGAATTGTCTTGCATACAATATTGGGCAAGATAGTAAGGTCCATGGGTTGCACAACTTTCTTGATAGTAGAGATCCCCCATGGAAAGTCTGAAATAGGCTTAAATGTAGAAGAGTTTGTAGCTGATGGTATCATAATATTGAAGAGAAGCAAAATCGAAAACAAACCTTTAAGGATATTGGAAATATTAAAGATGAGAGGATCGCCAACTCCTGAGACCCGAGCTCTTTTCACTCTCAAAGATGGGTTTAAGGTCTTCTTACCTTTTACATACAAAACCACTGAGAGGAAAAATAGATTTAAACCCCAGCCAGATACTGAAGGATATTTCTCAACAGGTTCACCAGATCTTGATAAGATGCTAGGAAATGGTTATCCAAGAGGTTCTACAGTTTTAATTGAGATCGATAAACGTATTTCAGTATTACAGCATCACTTAATTTGTATGACAACAGCTCGAAACTTCATGAGCCAAGGAAGAGGTGTAATCAAGATTCTTCTAATAGGTACTGATGTTGATGCCATGAATAAATATGCTATAACAGGAGGACTTACCATAGATGAGCTAAATGATCTCATGAGGATTTGTGTTAAGTATTACTCAGAACCAAATCCAGAGCCTTACGTTGTAACCCTAAGTGGTAAAAGTCTTATGGAAGTTTACAGGAATTGCAATGATATAGGACAAGAGCTTAGATCAAAGACAAAGCAACCAATATTATGGGTTACTGATGTAGATGCTCTTATAAATATTTATGGAGAAAGAAAGACTCTTTGGTTCCTAAGAATGTGTATAGCAAGAACTAAAAATATGAAAGACTTGAATATGGTTTTACTCAGACAAGGTTATCCGAAGGTAGCAGAGATTCTTGGCTCTCTTGCACATGTACATTTGAAGATTACAAGAAAGCATGGAACAGTTCTTATTTATGGAATAAAGCCAAGAACGAATGTACATGTTCTCGAAATGGACGTATCAGAGGGCTATCCAATGCCTAAGTTAACCCCAGTCATTTGAAAAGTTGGAATATGGAATAGCTCATATCAGATGGTGGATGAATTTATGAATGAAAAAATTAAAGCTGAGATATTAGAAGCAATTAATGATAGCTTTAAGGAGATATTAGGAGAATCTGGTACAAAAGCTATTTATTATTATTTTCAAGTACAAACTGGTATGAGAGTAGAAGAAGCAATAGAAAGCCCTGAAATATTTGTCTCATTTTTAAGGAATATATTCAAGGCTGGATCTCAAATATTAGAGAGAAGAATTATTGAAAAGCTTTGTGATAAGTTCTCACAGAATCTAGAAGAAGAGAAAAACATTGATCTTACCAATCTCATAAAAAAGCTTTTAAAAAAGAAATAACATTCCTCATTTTAATTGTTACTTTGAATATTATCCATAGATCCTTTTTCTCATCTTTTTTGTGATATCAGCAAATATTTCAAAACCTCCAAGCCATTGTAAATTTAATTTTCGTTTTATATCCTTCAACATTCAATTCAAAAGTAAAATCTTTTCTTCTTTCTGAATAGATCTGAAATGCTTGTTTCAGCACCAGCAGCAACATCTTTATCTTTTTTTAATTCAATCTTTCCAACATTTGGCACTTATGAATCTTATACTAATTTCTACTATGCTATGAGTCTAAGAAGATTTAAAGTTTTATCCTTTTCTCTTAAAAATATATTGTTACTAACATTTAGGTAGACCTAGGGTTTATTAGACAGTAGACTTTATTCATATATGGTGAACTAATGAGTGTTTTTAGTGTAAAAATAAAAAGAGAATTGAAGGAAAAAATGGAAAAGTATAAGGATAGAATTAACTGGTCTGAGGAAATTCGAAGATTTATAGAGTTGAAAATAAAAGAATTAGAGGCTGAGAAGAATTTTGAAAGAATTTTTGAGGAGTTGAAAAAAGCTAATTGGAGTATTCCAAATGGATTTTCAGTTAAATCTGTGAGGGAAGATCGTGATAGTAGTTGATGCTTCAGCAGTAATAGCTTTCTTTCTTAGAGAAAAATGTTGGGAAGGTTTAAGACCATATATGAAAGAAACAATATCAATAGATCATATTATTAAAGAGTTCTACAATGCTGTTTGGAAAGCAACTTACTTATTAAAAACATTAGACCACAAGTCTGCATATAATGTCATTAAGTTATTTAACATATATTTAGAGAAAAATATCATAATAGAACCTGAGACAAAATACATTGATAAGGCATTTAACATAGCATTGGAAAAAGGTATACCAATCTACGATGCACTATATATTGCTCTTGCAATAAGTAAGAATATGTCGCTATTAACTCTTGATGAGAAACAGAAGAATGCTGCATTAGAGCTAAGTGCTAAAGTTCTACCTTAGATATGTACTTCAATTCTCTTGAAGAGATTCCTAATCTACTTTATTAACTATTATTAAAATAGTAAAATTTTACATAAATCTTTGTTATTTTGTAGTTCTTCTTAATTTATAATAAAAATGTTTTAGTACTAAAAAATAGAATAATAGCAAAATATTAATTTAATTTCAGAGTTTTTCTATCATTATGTGGATTGAAGAATATACCAAGGAAATTCTAGGCTTATTAATAATTTTATATTTAATCATTTCATTAATAATAAGAAGTAAGAGAACATATATACCAGTATGGAGCATTATGGCTTTTTCAGCTTTTATAACAGTAATTACAGGATTAGTAAAATTTGATGAAATAGGCTTTGTTATAGATATTGATGTTATTTTATTTTTAATTGGTATGTTTAGTCTAGTTGGTTTTTGTGAATATACTGGTCTTCTTTCTGCAATTTCTTCATGGTATATAAGTAAATTCAAAAGCAGATATTCAATAATTTATGCTTCTTCATTTCTTTTTGGGATTTTATCTGCATTTGCAGTAAATGATACAGTAGCTCTTATGGGCCCTCCTATAGCATATATAATTTCAAAGGCTATTGATATTGATCCTAAATTTATGTTTTTACTTTTAGCATATTCTCTTACTATAGGTTCTGTTATGACTCCTATAGGAAATCCACAAAATGTATTAATAGCCATACAAAGTGGTATTCCTGCACCTTTTATACAATTCTTTATAAAGCTTATAATACCAACAATTATTAATCTCATTATATTACCATTAATATTAATAAAAATTTTTAAAATTGAAAATAAATCAATAGATATTAGTTTAATACCACATGAATCTATTAAAGATAAAAGAGAAGCATTAATCTCAGGTATAGGATTGGCCATTACAGTTGTAATATTGGTATTAAATGATTACTTAGAATTATTAGGATTACCTCATGTATACAATAGAGGATTTATACCATTTATAATAGCAGCAGGTATTTACATTTTATCTAAAAACCCTAGAAAAATAATTGCAAATGTAGATTGGGGAACAATAGTATTCTTCATAACAATGTTTATAACTATGGAAGGTATATGGAGGAGTGGTATTTTAAAGCCATTTTTAACTTTAATGTTGCCAAGTAAAATTGGAATATTAGAAAGCATAATATCTATTACTTTTATTTCCATTGCTCTCAGTCAAGTACTCAGCAATGTTCCTTTTGTAAAGCTATTTATAACATTTTTAAAGGAAATTGGCTATGGATCAAAGGATATTAACATTTGGCTTACTTTAGCAACTGCATCTACTATTGCTGGTAATTTAACTATTTTAGGAGCAGCTTCAAATATCATTATTTTAGAAAACATAGAATCCAAAATGAATACATCAATTACATTTAAAGAATTCTTTAAGATTGGATTAATTATAACTATTGTTAATATGTTAATATATTTGATTTTCTTAATTTCATAAAATTTAACACCAACATTTTATTTTCCTTTCTGTCTTCTCTACAAAATCTATAAAATTCTTTAATTTCTTTTTTCTTATTTTTTATCACCTCAAATTAAACTATTAAGCAAGAATTTTAAAACAAATTAATTTTTATAAAAGTTTTATATATAAAAAATGAGTGTGAGGTAATGTTTGATAAAGAAGAATATGAAAGATGGATAAAACAAGCTGATTATACTTTAAAAAGTGCTAAAAGAGATAAAGATGCTAAAGATTTTTCTTGGGCTTGTTTTAAAGCTCATCAAGCTGCAGAATTTGCAATAAAAGCTTTACTTTATGGATTAGGAATTATGAGCTATGGACATTCTCTTAAAAAATTATTTGAATATCTTTCTCAAAAAATAGAAATTCCTAATGAAATTTTAAGATTTGCAAAAATTCTTGATAGACACTATATTCCAACAAGATATCCAAATGCTTATTATGAGGGATCTCCTTTTGAATTTTATGAAGAAAAAGATGCTGAAGAAGCAATTAAATCTGCTGAATCTATAATAAATTTTATTAGAGATGTGGCAAATGATACCATACGAAGAAGAAATTAAAAAGTATATTGAAGCTTTAAAAATATTAAAACCAAAATTAGTAATTTTACATGGTTCTATAGCAAGAAAAGAATTTGGTCTAGGTAGTGATGTTGATTTAATTGTAGTTTCAGATAATTTACCAGATAAAATAATGGATAGAATTAAATTACTTTATGAAATTGATGAAACAAAAGCACCATTAGATATAAAAGGTTATAAAAGCGAAGAAATAAGAAAAATGATTAAAAAAGGAAATCCATTAATAATGGATGCAATGGAAGATGGGATTATTTTATTTGCTGATGAAAATTTCCTCAAAGAAATTTTAGAATTTTATAAAGAAGAAAGAAAAAATTTTAAAAGAATAGAAAAAGGATGGATAAGAATATAAAATTATTTCTTTGGTTTTAAGTATATTTTTCCACCAATAATAGCATTATTAGGTATTAATACTGTAGTACCATCAGCTTTTCTAACTATTGTGAATAATGTTGATACATCTTCTACAATACCATCCTCACCAGCAATTACTACCATATCACCAATTTTGAATGGTCTTGCAATCAATATGAATAATCCTGCAATAGCCTGTCCAAGTACTTGCTGTGATGCAAGACCTACCACCATTCCTAAGAATCCACCAAGAGCAACACCAGCAGCTCCACCTGCAATACCTCCACTTATAGCAGCAGCTAAAGCACCTATACCTACAATTCTAATAACTTTCCTAATAGCAGCAGCTGTTGGCTGTCCATACCTAGGTATTGAAGTCCAATAGAAGAACCATGCAAAACTACTCATTATTAAGTATCCAAAAGCAAATGCTAATATTATTTGTATATATACTTCATATGTTATTATTTCACTATAAAAATGTACTAGTATACCTGTCATGAGGAACTTAACTAATACTGATGCAATGGTATATAAAGCTATATAAATTATAGCTCTGATAAGTGATGATGAAGCTTTTTTCATGGCTTCTGGAGTACTAATTTCCTTTTCAGCCATATAAATCCACAAACTTCTAATTTTTTATATAATTATTTAGCTTTTTCACTTTCAATTCTCTCTTAAGATGCATCAGAAGGTATTTCAAAAGAAATAATACTTAAAGATATTAAACTTTCAATTCTCTCTTAAGATGCATCCTTCCTTCAATACATTTCTATCTTCTTCATCTAAACCATGCTTTCAATTCTCTCTTAAGATGCATCAATACTGTAATGCCCTGATGGTTCTTGCCACCATTTGCTTGCTTTCAATTCTCTCTTAAGATGCATCTATTTGTGACAAGAACAACAATATACAATATTATCTTTCAATTATCTTTGAGAGATCCTGAAACTGCAAACTATACAATAGCTAAGGTAATTGTTGCTTTCAATTCTCTTAAAGAGATTCTCGTAAATGCATCATCAGGATCATACTCTGATATAAGCATCTTTCAATTCTCTTAAAGAGATTCATTGTTTAGTACCATCAAGTTCTTGTATTGCTCTTTTTTTTCAATTCTCTTAAAGAGATTCCTGTGTACTGGGAGAGCGTAATTGAAAGTGCTGGATGCCCTTTTTCAATTCTCTTAAAGAGATTCGAAGAGCCAGGGCGGCAAGCCATGATCATCCCCTAAGCCCCTGATTTTCAATTCTCTTAAAGAGATTCAGAGACTGGGTTGAAAAAGCTCTTAAAAGGCTCTTGGAATTTTTTCAATTCTCTTAAAGAGATTCATGAAGAAATTGATGATTATCCTCCAAAGATTTCTGTTGCATGTTTTCAATTCTCTTAAAGAGATTCTGAAAGATTTGAAAGATTAATTGAGGTTAAATTAATTACAGTTTTCAATTCTCTTAAAGAGATTCTGCGAAAATCTACCATCATACAATCCTGCCAATACTGTAATTTTCAATTCTCTTAAAGAGATTCTAATTATAGCATATCCATCATTATTAACTAATACCTGTTGTTTTCAATTCTCTTAAAGAGATTCATTACAATAGAAAACCTAACAGATAAACCTCAAATATTTGATTTTCAATTCTCTTAAAGAGATTCTTCAGGTCTTTCAGAGTAAAATGCTACATATTCATTTTTTTCAATTCTCTTAAAGAGATTCACATCCCCATCATAGCCCCTTGGATCCTTTCAGGGGCTTTTTTCAATTCTCTTAAAGAGATTCATAGATATAATGAGCTTGTAGAACATTATACAAGCTTAATATTTTCAATTCTCTTAAAGAGATTCCCAGATAAGACTGACGCAGATAGAGAAAAGAGACTCTTAATTTTCAATTCTCTTAAAGAGATTCATTCAGTGCTGTTACAAATACATTCTACTTAGTCTTTGATATATATTTTCAATTCTCTTAAAGAGATTCCAAGTTTGTAAAGGTTGGATATCATTTGTTCTAATTGTTGCTGTTCTCAATTCTCTTAAAGAGATTCAACAAAAAGAAAAAAAATATAGAGAGAGATTTTTCAATTCTCTTAAAGAGATTCTTATATTGCGATTACTACAAAGATAATGTCGGGTCTTTAATTTTTCAATTCTCTTAAAGAGATTCGTAAGGGATTACTATGGTAATGTAAGAGATGACATCATCTTTTTTCAATTCTCTTAAAGAGATTCCAAATTTACAAATAGCCTTAGTTCCCATTGTTCTGCTCTTATCATTTTCAATTCTCTTAAAGAGATTCATGTGTTCCTGGAATATTTTTTCAAAAAGAGCATCGAATTTTCAATTCTCTTAAAGAGATTCATTAATAAAGCAATTGAAAGAAATAAAAGAGTTAATTAAACATTTTCAATTCTCTTAAAGAGATTCCTTTTGGATCTCAAAGCAAAGAAAGAGTTTTAATTTCATTTTCAATTCTCTTAAAGAGATTCATTATATGTTAATGAATGACTAACGTCATCACCAATCGTTAATTTTCAATTCTCTTAAAGAGATTCTCTCTTCGTGTTCTCACATTTCCACCCCCTAAATAAAAAAATTTTCAATTCTCTTAAAGAGATTCCCATCCTTCTACATTTTCCACACCATACTTTTCTATTGCTTTTTCAATTCTCTTAAAGAGATTCAATTTTGGAGCAAAAGAGGCGACGGTAAAAATAGAAAGCTTTTCAATTCTCTTAAAGAGATTCATGAACTACGAAAAGCATTGAATAATGTCACTAGTAAACATTTTCAATTCTCTTAAAGAGATTCCAAAAGAAAGTTTTAGAATGTCGTATTATTATCGAGAAGAATTTTCAATTCTCTTAAAGAGATTCAGCGTCGATGAAATCAGGACCGAGATTGACGGCACAGCAAATTTTCAATTCTCTTAAAGAGATTCGGCAAGAAAATCATTGTTGATGTAGAATTCGAAAAAATTGTTTTCAATTCTCTTAAAGAGATTCCATATCTCTTACAAAGCTCATTATATTCTTTTATTGAGTTTTCAATTCTCTTAAAGAGATTCAAGTGGAATAGTTTATCAAGCTTGTTTATTAATAGCAGAAGTGTGTTTTCAATTCTCTTAAAGAGATTCGCAAAACTCGATTTTCCTATTCCCAACTCTCCATAAACAACCATTTTTCAATTCTCTTAAAGAGATTCGAAAAAATTGAGGATAAAGAAAAAGTAAACAAGTGGATTGAGTTTTCAATTCTCTTAAAGAGATTCCATAAACATGCATGTTTCCAGCAGGGTCTCTTATGATGGGTTTTTCAATTCTCTTAAAGAGATTCACTATAGTCAGTCCAATGTTAATATTTCATGATTTGAAAGATTTTCAATTCTCTTAAAGAGATTCAAAGAAGTCAAAAGGTGAAAAAATGATTAAAGACGTTATTTTCAATTCTCTTAAAGAGATTCCAAATTGGACATACACCATTGTTATGCTTTCTTGTTACGTTTTCAATTCTCTTAAAGAGATTCTTAGGGGAGCTATTACGCAGTACTTTGCAACAAGATTCAATTTTCAATTCTCTTAAAGAGATTCAAGCAGGGGATGGGGCAATAATCTACTACGTAGATGAAAGTTTTCAATTCTCTTAAAGAGATTCTTAACAATGTTTTTTGAACAAATGTTTAAAATAAATTTTCAATTCTCTTAAAGAGATTCTATAAGAGGATGAGAATATGGAAGAGAGAGAAAGAAGTAGGATATTTTCAATTCTCTTAAAGAGATTCTTCAAGCCTTAAGGTTCTTCCCAAAAGAAGACGTTTGGTTTTTTTTCAATTCTCTTAAAGAGATTCATGATATTTTTATTGGTTTGTTGGGCGATAGGTTTATATATTTTTCAATTCTCTTAAAGAGATTCACCAGACGTCCCAAACCTTTACGTTGCCCCATTTTCTCTTTTCAATTCTCTTAAAGAGATTCCTGAGACTTTTAATTGCAAAGTATCACAGACAAAAAATACCATTTTCAATTCTCTTAAAGAGATTCCTTAACATTAGATATGGCATATCCACAGCAACCAGTTTATTCTTTTCAATTCTCTTAAAGAGATTCAATGATAACGATAAAGTATCAAATAACAATCTAAAAGAAATAATTTTCAATTCTCTTAAAGAGATTCTTGAAAAAATTTTGCCAGGAAATCTTGTGGAGTATAAGCATTTTCAATTCTCTTAAAGAGATTCAAGACATATTTATGAGGCTACTTAAAGGAGAAATAACATCAATTTTCAATTCTCTTAAAGAGATTCTAACTCCAGCAATATATCTATTTCTAGCTGGTATATTAGATTTTCAATTCTCTTAAAGAGATTCCCTGGAATTCTTCATGTCCTAGAATTCCTCTTCAAAAATCTTTTCAATTCTCTTAAAGAGATTCCAGTTTTTACACCTTGATCCTCCGCATCCTACACCTTTTTTTTCAATTCTCTTAAAGAGATTCATAGAGGTAGGAGTGATAGTAAGACCTGGAGGTGGTATAAGATTTTCAATTCTCTTAAAGAGATTCAAAATAAAAAGAGTTATAACAATAAGAGATGACACATATAGAGGTGGTATAAGATTTTCAATTCTCTTAAAGAGATTCTTCACTTTCTTTTACCATTAAAATTCCTTCTTTTGTGTGGTATAAGATTTTCAATTCTCTTAAAGAGATTCCGACCCTACTCTTACATTAACTATTATTAAAATAGTAAAATTTTTACATAAATTTTTCTGTAATCTTGCGGTTCTCCTTAATTTGTGAGAAAGTAATGTTCCAGCACCGAAAGATAAAATAAAATCTTATAAAAATTGAATTAATTTAATAATCTCTTTATCTTATATCTTTACACATTTTTCTAAATCCACAATTATTGCACTTATAGTTATTTATCCCTCTTGGTATTTTTTCTTTTTCAATAATTGATCTTATTCTAGAAATAGTCCATATCACATGTTTTTTTAATTCATCTGTCACTTTAATTTCAAATGATTTTTTATCATACACATACTTTATTATGATCTTCTTAACATTCTTGTTAAAAATTTCTTCTGCTAACATAGCATATGCAATTGCCTGATAAATATGTCCAGAATGAGGTTTTCTTGGAGCTTTTGCATACTTATTCTCTATTACGACCAAACCATCATTAGTTTCAGCAACTTCATCAATAATACCATATAAACCAAGTTTATTAGATAAAGCATAAACCCTACTCCATGATCTTTTAATAAATTCTTTTCTTTCACCAGCAAGTGTTTTTCTAAGAAGACTTCTTTTTTCTTCAGAAATATGAAATTCTTTTCCTTCAATCATACTTTCAGTTGTCCTTTCACTAAAACCTAAAACACCAATATAATAAATGATTCTATGACAAAAATGATATTGTTTGATCCATGTCACAGGTATTAATTGGATATTTTCATCTTCAGCCAATATTTCACCTTTATATTAATAGTTCATCCTTAGCATATTCTTCAAATGGTTTTCCTATAATTTCTCTTAAGATCATATCAGCCCTACATATTACAAATATCTGAATATTACCATCAGTATTACCAAAAGCTCTTCTAAGAGCTGCTATAAGCTCTTTTCTTTGCATACTAGTTAAGTAACCTAAAAATGTACTTCTCTGTATTCTACTTAATCCAAATTTCTTACATATCTCACTTACTTTAAGTCTTATATCATTATCACTTATATCATAAACAACAAGCGTTTGCAAAATTTTCACCTTAAAGTAAATGGTATGTAGTCATTAGATCTTCCTAATATAAATTCAGCAATTCTTCTTGTTTGTAAAAAAATATGGCTTGACAATGGTAATTTTCTTCCACAAAAGGTAATATTTTCTGATAATCTTTCATAAAATGCTTTTACTACATTAATTCTAGCATCTCTTTTAAGTCTTCCTTTTTCAATAATAGAATTTGGATCCTTAAAACTTGAAATTAACCTTAAGACAACTCTATCAGCAATCGGTTGTCTAAATTCTTCAAGAATATCCATTACAAGTGCGGGTCTTCTAGGAGAATCCATATGTAAAAATCCAGCATATGGATCAAGACCAATATTATCAACTGCTAATAAAATTTCTGATGCTAAAAGTCCATAACAAAAATTAAGCATAATATTAACAGGATCTTCAGGATTTTCAAATCTCTTTCTTCTTCCAGGAAATTCCACACCCTCAGGTAATAATAATTTAAATCCTTTCCAATACAATTCTGCTGCCTCTGCTTCAAGTCTTATTATTTCTTTTCTTGCTTTCTCATTGTTATTCTCTTCAATATTAATTATCATATCAGCAATATTTGAAATAGATTTAGAAAGTTCAAGAAGTTGTGCAGATAGTATTGAATCTCTTCTATTCTTACCTGCTTCACGTAATATTACTTTTTGATTATTAACTTTAGCCCAAGCAAATTTTTTAGCAAAATGTATACCAATAGATTTATTTTGAGATTTATATTGCATTTTTCTTAACTTAATAGCTCCACTACCTTTAGTACTAGAAAGTTTAGCAATAGGAAAACCAAATCCTGAATATAACACCATATCTATTTTATGTCTTGCTAATAGTCTAATAAAAGCTGAAGAAAAAGATGCACCACGAGTTAATACAATAACTTGGGATACATTGGATGGAGAGACTTCTAGTATTTTCTCTCCTTTCTTTTTAACAATAATCATTCCCTTTCTTGTACATAGAAAAAGTCCAGGCTCATTTATGACTAATCGCTTCAATTCTTTCACCTTTACAAACAGGATAATATGGACAATAATCTGGACATTTAGATGGCTTGCTAGGATCCCTTCCTATTGATACAATTTCATATGCTTCATCTCTTAATTCTAAGAATTCACGTCTTAGTTCATCACTTATAACAAAGTATTTTATTTTAAAATTTGGTACAAATCTTGGAGGTTCTATCTTAACATATATTATAAATCCAAAATCTACTGGAATATTTTCTTCAGCTTCTAAAGCTAAAGCATATCCAGTTGCAGCATATGGATGAAATTCTCTAATTTCACCAGTTTTAAGATCTGCTACAGCATTAAATGGTGTATAAATATCAATACTTAGCTCTCTACTTAATCCAATTAAGCTTCCATCAACCTTACGCTCAACAACAGGTGGAATTGCAATATTAATTATTGAATCAATATCAGAATGTGGATACTTAGATATTACTTGATCAATTCTAGCAGCAGCTTGAACTAAAAGAAATTTAAAGAAAGCCAAAGCTTCATTTATAAGCTGAGATTTAACATCATCACAAAGATTTGCTAAAAGATTTTCAGTTTCAAAAATTGCTTTATTAACAATACTATAAGTCATTGTAAAAAGACTTTCAATAAGTTCAAAGCCAGACTTAACATTACCAGAAAATAATAATCTTTTAACAGTAGATAAAACTTCACGATTAATAGCATGTAAAACTATACCTCTAGCCATTTTAATATTAGGAGGGGGTTTAATATTTAAAACATATCTTAAATAAACATCTCTCATTGATTCACAATAACGACTTGCTAATGTACTAACACTAAAAAGAATTGAACGTGAAGAAGGTTCAACAGGAGGAGAATCAAAATTCCAACCTCTTAATTCTTCACTAATATTCTTACCTTCAAGCTCCTTACGTAAAAGTCTAAAACGTCTATCTAGATCAAGTCTATCAAGAAAGAACAAAAAAGACACCCTTAGTTCTTAGTTATTATTATAGTTAACAAGTAAGCTTATGATCATATAATCCCCCACAAAAAGCCTTTTTAAGATAACCCTTCAGGGATTGCTGAAAGCGCTATATAATAATATCTTTGTTTTAAGCGTTTCTGAATTTGTTGAGCTACTTCTTCTAATTCATTCCAATTCACTTGCTGAACTATTTTAAACCAATATTCACTTCTTGCCGAGGCCGCTCTGTTATCAGTCAAGTAAATAAATCTATATAAAGCTAGGGCTGGCGTAATGTACTTTGGCTCCCTTATTTTTTCTGTATCAAGTTCTTGGTCCATTCTTAAATTAACTCCTTGATTATCTTTCAATTCACTAATTGCACAATTCAATATTTTAACTAGAAATGAGCATTGTGATTGTGTGATAATATTTTTAATTTGCAGTTGATTAAGAACTTTACGAAGATTTTGTTCAAATAAGAACAAGCGATCATAAGCTGTAGTATAAGAAAACTGTGAAAGGGGAGACAGAGCTTCATGAAGATATGAAGAAAGCAGTATACTTTGTTCTATAGTTTTCCAATCTACAGCTTCATGATGGAATAGAATAGCATAAGCCATTTTTAGGGCTACGTCATCATCTAATAATACTTTTCTTAACGTTCTTCTAGTAATTACTGCTGATACTTGATGATGTTTCACATACTTCTTCGTACTGATACATCGATCAATAGACTTTTCGTAAAGATTACAAACTTTAGAAGAATACGTACAAATAACATATTGGTCTATAAGTTTTCCAATATCATGTAAAAAAGATATAGAAAGTAAAGAATCCCAAAATCCATCTTCGGTTTGTTTAATATTTTTTTCAATTCTACTTACTGTAAATATCCTGTAAAGAGATCTCTTGAAATAAGAAGTTATTCGTTGCATTTCAATCAGTGTTAATGCTACATGAGCAACTAAACATCCTTTAAGAGTAGAATCATCTTTGTAGGAGGGAGTATGTATAGCAGAACATGTATTGTAACAATTAAGATTCTCTCCTAAAATTTCTAATAAAGTTTTACATTCTAGTGGTCTTTCCATAGGGTTTCACTAACCCTAAATGATAATCTCCCTCGAAAAGATAATAAGCTGGGTTAATTATGAACCAACTTGTAAAAACTCTATGATTTTTTATGGCTTTAAACAAGTTATCATACTTAGTTACTTCTATTTCACAATATGTATCATGACTATGTAATATGGAAAATAAGAGATACACTTCCTTATCATTTATTTGATGTTTAAGGGAAGGGATTTCAACACCCTTAAAGAGTCTTTTAATGGAGAGACTTAAGGTATTTTGATTTAACATATTGATTGCTTGATCAAAACTAAAAGGCAATTTAATCGAAGTTTTTCCTTTTTCAACTAATGACATTCCTTTTAATATTCTTTGATAATTTTCTTGAGGAAGAAGAATGCATTTAATTTCCATACCTAATCTGAGAATATTTTGTGCTTGTTCTTCAAGAAGATTTCTTTGCTCAAAAATTTTGTCAGTTGGAAAAGTCTTTATGAAAGCAAGAGCATTACATAACTCTTTACTTACCTCACTTTTCAGTTTTTCTACAACATCTTCAGAATATACTTTATCAACCAAACTAGATGCTATCGAAACATTCTTCACACTTTCTTCCAAAAGATACTTATCAAGAACTTTTATGGTTTCGCTCATAATCACATATGGATAAACACCTTCAGTTTGATCTAAATCATTAAATACAAAAGCTATCCCATTACATTTCCTCCCACAACGTCCTAATCGTTGTATGAGAGAATCTATAGGAGATATTTCTGTAGCAAGTGTCTTAAAATCATAGTCTAAGCCAGCTTCGATAACTTGTGTTGTTACAACTATTAAATCATCGTTAATAAGGTCTTTCTTTTCAAAATAAGATTCCCTTTTCTTTCTCTCTTCACTAATTATTCTTGAGTGAAGTAATATAACATTATTATAACCGTTTTTTATAAGTTGATAATAGGCCTCGACTGTTCTTTCTACTGTGTTGAAAATAAGTAACATAGGTTTTTTATAATTTTTGACGATATCAAGTATACTATTTAAAAGCTTTCCTTTTTCGATATTCACTTCTACCTTACCCCTTTTTACGATATCCTTATTTGGATCCATCTTAATAAAAGTCCGTTTGTACTCTACTCCTTGAAGTCTTTCAAATAGTTCAAGAGCTTCTTCAACATTTTTAACAAGTAAATGAGGAAGGGTAGCTGTCATGACAATAACTGTAGCACCAAAAACAACTAAATTTGCTATGTGATATGGTAATAGCGAGAGAGAATACCACCATTCATCTTGTAAAAGTTGAACTTCATCAAGTATCACTAGAGAGCCGGCAATTTTACCTAATGAAAGAAAGTAATGATGACCATAAGACCTAAAACCATAGGAGGTGTAGAACAGAGTATCATATGTAGTTATGGTAAGATCTCCTTCTATAAATGCTTTAAACGGTGTAAAACCTCCATAATCATAATCAATTATAATCCTCTCTGGTTTTCTAAAAAAGCATTTACATTTTTTCAATGCTTTGTGAATACGATGAAACATGTTGAATACTAAGCTACGTGTTGGAAGAACATAAAGTAACGAGTGCCATATTCTTTCACCACGTACTAAACTTTCAATGAATGATGCTAAAGCAGCTTCTGTTTTTCCAGCTCCTGTTGGAGCTTGTAAGAAAATTAATTGGCTGTCATTATAAATAGAATTCCATAGATCTTCAAAATACCGATACTTTTGAAGTTCTCTTCCACGACTTTTAACAATTACTTCTACGATATCCCAATTGCTCTTTAAGTCAACTGAGTAAGCCATGCTAATTCCCTACAGAAACCTTTACCAATAATACTACCAACCCTATCGATTTGGCGAACAGCCCTATAAAGATCCGATGGTGATCTTGTATTTAGAAATCTGTAGAGTGCTTCTATAGCTACAGGTTCTTTGTTTTTTATGAGATAATCAGTAACTATCTGTAATTTTCTAAGTGGATTTACTTCGTATTTGTATTTTTCATCTATTTGGATTAAATATGATAATGATGATAGATATCTGTCTACGGAAACTTCTTCGTAACCGCGTACTTGAGCAACTTGTCCTTTAGTAATTTCGAATGTTGTTGAAAAAGCAATCCATAAAGCTTTAGATTCATAGAGGTAAATAATAGCTTCCTTCGTCCACTGTGCCAACAACATGTAGATGAAAATATTTAAAGGAATATTATTAATGATTGGACGTAATTTATCAATTACTTGACGGAAATCTTTATCTTCTATATAACTTAACATCCTCTTCAATACTCTCCCAGAAACTTCACCTTCAAAGGAGAGTATGGTGACTAATAAGGCATTTTTAGGTGGAATATAAGGAACTAAAATAGCTGCCTTACCAAATCCAACAACTGCTAGAGTAATACAAAGTGGGCAAACACCATAGTTACTTGCTTGATATTTATATTCTCCTGTGAAATACTTACCTATATGTGGATATAGTGGTAGCCAAACATGTTGTCCCCCATGAAAACGCCCTTCATTTTGTGCATGTCCTGGAGACATATATGCTTGCTTAAGATCTTGAGCAACTATACTAGGATCAGAATACCTTCTTAGGAAGGTCTCTAGTCTTCTTTGAGAAGCTTTTTGTACTAATTTTGACTCTTCTACTAGTAACTTTACTATATCTTCCTTATGTTGATCAATATTGCTTGCTATGAAATTGGAGATGTTGTAAATATCACTATCTTTTATATCTATTTCAAAAAGACCTGCATTACCGAACACGTAATAGTTAATGTCTGATTGGAGACAAGAAATTATACCATACATTATTAGAGAATCCATGAAGAGTCCATGACCTGGTGTATATAGCTTCATAGTTAAACACCTATAATGCATTCTTCGTCAACGAAATAAACTTCTTGAGGTTTTTTTATTTTGACTTTGACTTTTGTTGGTATATATACAAAATACTTGAGACCATTAGATGTACTTCTAATTTCCTTCTTGCATGGTATATAGTATAGTCTAAGTTTACGCTCTTCATTACACATTTTTGTAATCGTATAATTTCCATCGACCATAATTATCACATCTTGAGGTAATGTAAAGTAGTAACTTGTAGTAAGCTCACTTACATGTTCAACTTTACATTCAGTATTCCAAACTTCAGTTACGTTAACTAAAGATTCTGTATCACCAAGCCTCTGTAATAAGTATAAAATCTTACTTTCAATGGGGCTTCTTAAAATCCATATACACTTTAGAGTGCTTGGAGATAGATATTCTCTATAGAGTGCATCTGTGAGATCTTTCTCTATTATTTTCCTAAAGGTATCAACGTTACCTTCTTGATATACATTAAGTGCTTTCTTAAAAGGTTCTTCTTCTCCCTTTTCTTTTTTCTCAAATCCCTTATCAAGTATCCTAAATCTCTTTAGAATAATGGGATTGACTATAGTGATATCACTAAGTAATCTTGCTCTTGCAATTATTACATTTCTTTTAACAATTTCTTGTGCTTTTAATCCTATTTCTTGTTGTGATCCAAGACAATATGTAAGTGCTCCTATAAGAGTTGATGGCTGAGGTATAGGAAGAGAAGCTGCTATTTGGAATGCCTCAGGATGCTTAATAGAAAAAATAAGGGTACTGATTTTAGCACATACTGCTGTTAGAACCAATTATCGCTTACCTCTATAATCTTAGTTATAGCATCAGACATAGCTTTAACTTCTTCTATTTTAACTTCTTCTATTTTGATATTCTTCTCCTTAAATGCCATTACGGGCTTTTCGCCCATTGCTACTACTCTAATTTCATCTGGCATAACTAAAGCTTTGTCAAAAGATACTTTAACAATGCTTGCAGTTTCTTCAGCATAGTCTTTATAGAATCCATGAATAGCATTAGGTATTGGTTTTTTAGAAGCAATGCATATAAGTTCTATCACTTTAATAATTGGCAAGGCTCTTGCTTGAGCTGCTCCAAAATATCCAGAGAGTAGCCCCATTAAAGCAGCTATACTTGCTTTTGCCCTTATTTTGCGCTCATCAAGTGGTAATTTTTCATTTGGATTTGCTAATGATACACCTGCAAAAGCTAAATCCATAGAACATAAGAAACCGTAAACTCCACTAGCATGTTCACGTTTCATTACCATCATTGCTTGTTCTTCTTTTGGTATTTTTCCTTCTTCATTTACAACAACCCTATTGTGTGTTATAGAAGAATATTCAGAACGTTGTTCTTCTACTGGTATCATGAAGGAAAACTTCACTATACTTTCACGTCGTACGTTTGTTTGCGTATCTAAGAATCCATGAAGATCTTCAATAGCGCAAGTTTTAATATACTCAAACTCATTATTTTTATTTAATATAGATCTATACATAACATGACGTTTACAGTTATCACAAATATTATTGTAGCCCCAACTTTTGAGGAGCTCGGTCATTATTACAGCATGCCAATGCTTAATCATATTTCCTGAAATCACAGGCTCTTCCGAAACATCATAACCTCCTTCTTTTCTTCTTACAATGAATATTTTGGATAAGGCCATATAGTTACCTACAGCACCTTCGGCATTTGCACTATGAATATTTACTAAAGCCCTTCCAGTTACTCTTATGTAAACCATTTTCATTCACCTCTTAGATCTTATTCCTTCATAAGCAAGTGCGAATGATGCTATTATACTTCCGACGAATTGTGGATTATCTTTAGCTAACTCTATGATCTTCGACACGCATTCTTTACCAATTCTAAATGCCTTATCAATATCCTTAATTTCCCCTAACACTTCATAGTCTCCTTTTTTAAGTCCCTCTTGAAGTTTCTTTAGAACACGTTCTTGTACTCTAATACTATAATAGACGATTGATGTAAAGTCTTCAATATCTCTTGGTCTCGCTAATTTATCAAACAATCCGTAATCTGATTCTACTACTTTAAATGCTGCTAAATATCGAACATAAGTGTCTACACATGACTCAGAAAGTATGGTGTTTAGGTTTACTTCTTTTTTTAACATATACTTTCCCTCACAAACTCTGAATATTTTTTATACAATAACTAAATTTAAAATTTTTCTTAATTGCAACATCCGTGCAATATTTTTTACAAAATTGAATTAAGCTAACATAACACCCAATTCTGTTAATTCATAAATTCTTCCTTTCTGTTTTACAAATCCGTTTTTAAGAAGACTTTGTACATGTCTATATGCTGTACTTCTATCTTTTTGCATTAAGTTTGCAATATCTCCAATGGACAATTGCTTATACTGAGAAAGAAGTCGTAAGATATTTAACTTTTCTTCGCTAATTTCAGTCTTAATTATCTTATGTACAGGAGGAATTATTAAACGCTCAGCCCTACCTTCAAGATGTACTTCGATATTGGGATCATACTGCCATTCCAACATTAAATATGCTGTGTAAACTGCGAAGCAAAGAGCTCTCATGCCACCAGAAAGACATATGCCTATATGTTTATCTGTAAATTTACTTAACAATGCCTTTATATATCTAACTGCTTCGATGAAATTCGTAAGGTCTACTTCAACTTTTTGCAAGCTTACTTGAGTATCCTTAAAAATAATGTCACATATTTTCTTTAACTCTAAATAAGCCCTCTCGGTTCTATCATCCTTGAAAGTTGGAGTGAAAACTATGATGGATGCACCAGTTTTAAGATTATATGACGCAACAGCTCTTATTAGAGGTCCAGGCTCAAATCCTAGCGTCATTATTAGAGCATCAAGTGCTTCGGTCATCTCTCGATCTATTATACTTGTGATTTTCCATACTATATATTCTTGGCGGTTTAATTGAAAGTTTTAACGATCCTCAACTTTACTTCCTATATTTTACATCTCACTTCATATTTTGTTAAATAGATTTTTAGATTAAGAATGATGCTGTGAATTTTCGGTTCACCTTTCGTTTCAACAAAATCATTTCTATATTGGTTATGTCTTTATTTAATTTCAACAATACCTGTGAATATGCTTTAGATTTCTTGGCTTTCCTCATAACACGTAAGGCGGAAGAAAAGAGCTATAGAAAACTTTTTATCTTCATAATAAGTTAAGTGATTATTGAACAATTTTATTTTCAGGTGGCTTAAATGTATAAAGAAAAAGAAAGTAATATATATGGTTGGGCTTTTGTAGCTGGGTGGGAGATTATTAAAAGATTTGAGGAATTATATGGTAAGGAAAAAGCTGGGAAGAGAATGGAGAGTTTACTTCTCACTTTAAGATCTGAGCTTATACCAGAGAGATTTAGAAGGTTCATAATTGATTCTCTTATCGATGTAAGCCCAAAAGTAGGGATACCTGAAGAAATAAAGGTTGAGAAAAGATGGAATGTAGATGAATTTTATCGTTATAGTACTGCTATTTTAGCAGGATTTTTTGATGCATTAAACAAATGGAGAGATGAATTGGAAAAGAAAAAACCAGAGGAGAAAGAACATGCCAAATAGAGCATTAATTTCGCTTATCTTAAAAGTTAGTGGAAATGTAAATGCTGATGCTGGTATTGGGACTAGAATACCACTTAAAAAGATAATCACATGGAATCAAGAAGTTAGACCATTTGTCTCAGCTCGTTGTATTAGAAGATGCATAAGAGAGAGGTTATTTGATAAAGGTTTTCCAATAGATCCACTCCAAATGGTAGGAAAAGCTGAAAAGGAAAAGCAATTAGGTGATATGGGCGATCCAGTAAAGTATATTGATGATGATATATTTGGCTATTTTGTACCTCAAGAGCCACCACTACGTAGAAGTAGTCCTATTAAACTTTCACACCTCATATCTTTGAGACATGCTGAAGTTAAAGTTGAATTTGCTGCTAGATTTCAAAGGGACTTTCTATCTGACTACACTAAGAGTTATCCAGTACCATTTGAGATTGAATTAGCAGATTGGTTAGGTAGACTCAATGTTATAATTTCTGATAGAATTGGACGTTTTAGTGATGATGAAGTGAATGAAAGTGTTAAAAAGGAGCTAGGAGGGCGGTTAGAACTTTCTAAAGATGAAAGAATTAAAAGACTCTCTTGCTTCCTAGAAGTTTTACTTTGGGAGGGATGGACATTTCCAAGAGGGGCGCAAGGTCCCTGCGTTCCAGAGTTCTACTATGCTGTCATTGGATTAACTAATCGCTTTGCTCCAATCTTCAGCTACGTAGATGTTACTGATGATGGTAAGCTAAACTGGGATCTCATTGAAAATATGAAGAAAATGTATGGCCAATTACTGGATAAGATATTTATATTGAACTATAGGGACGGTAAATATATTAAGAGTGGGAAAAGTGTCGAGAAAGAAAAGGAATTACCACTTGACTCGAAAGTTACGAGCGATATAATTTCTGAGATATGTAATTACATAATGCAATAGGTGCTTCTTTTTTGAAAGCTCTAACTTTTAAAGTTCGTTTTCTTACAGCACAATTTAAGGATCATACTTCAAAACTCACTAGAAGAACGTATTTAATTCCGCCACCATCAGTTGTGGCTGGCATCTTTGGAGCCATACTAGGATTAAAAAGAAAGGAATTGGTTGAACTAAGCAAGGAAATGTTAGCAGGAGCTGAATTAAAATCCTTGAAGGGGCGTACTGTAAATTTAGCAAGAATATTTAAGTTTGATCGCTCAGCCTCTCAATTATTAACTCTAATTAAAAGTTATTATGAGAATAGAAGTAAGGTAATCAAGGATATACAAGGGATTTTAACAATAAAGGAAAGTGAAGAACTATACATGCCAGAATATAAATTTGCAGTAGCATCAAGTGATGAGTCTCTAATGGATGAAGGTATAAGGAGATTAAGAGATTTTGACTTTCAATACGAAATTTTTGGAGGAAATGATTATCATTTCGTCGAATTTATGGGAGAGCCAAGAATCGCAAAGATGGACCGAAGTCGAGAAGGATATGGTTATTGTCCGCGCGAATATTTTGAACGTATTGAAGCTGAATCTTTCAATATAGCATATAATACTAACGCAATTGAAGGAACGAGAAGTCCAATAGTTATGCCTGTTACGTTTTTAGCCAATGTTAATAAAGAGTTTGTCCAAGCATATAGAGCAAAAATAATTACAAAAAGAGAATTGAATGTTGTTGATGATGGAGAAAGCAAAATATTTGTTTATGAAGTAAGCCCATTTTTAGTTTAGTTATGTAAATTCTGAGGTTATTCTTCTATGTCCAACGCATTTAAAGATAAATTGAGGGAGATTGTTGAGGAAATCAGCATTAATGAAATTCAAGATGCACTTAAAAAAGTGATTGAAAGAAAGTCGGAAAACATTGCTGAGAGTTTCTTACATGAAGTAAATTTCGTTGAAAAATTGCGCGCACATCCACTTGTAGGGAAGGTGGGGGGAGTAGGAAGAAGAAAGGTTAGTGTTATTGATATGGGAAATTTAATGGGAAACATTAGAAGATCAGAGTATTATAAGAAATTGTATGAAAAGCTGACTGAGATTTCAAAGCAACAAGTGATGATTAAAGACATTGTTGAGATAAAGGACCTTCTAGAAGGTTTGAAAAGCAAGGCAATAGATTTTATTGTTAAACAAATAGGCACAACTGAGCAAGGATTAAGACATTTTCATGCACCTGGTTCTGTTGCCAAGAGTGAGGGTAGAAATTTGTATTTCCTTGGAGAAAAATATACCCAAGAGATATTGTATAAATTAGCTTCAAGACTCTGCAATTCAATAGCCTTAGGAAATGACATCGGAATTTATAGTGAAAATGAAGATTTAATGATACAACTTAAACAGCTTGCTTATCAAAAATTCAAATCTAAATTTAAAATTGAATTAAAAGATTTAGATATCAGTAAAGATGAAGCAAACCATCCCTTTGCTGTACTATTAGGATTCACTCTTTGGCTGGTGAAACTACTGCTGATAGAGGAAAAGCATGAAATTAGGACACTTATTCAGTCAATTTTAGATAATCTTAAAACATCAGCAATAAGCTTGTTTTTCATGCCTCAAAAGGAAGTAGAAAAATGGAGTACAATAAGCCTACCACGCCTTGACATATTTGTTGAAAAGCGGGTTCTAAATAAAGAGTCTAGAGATAAAATAGAAGCTTTAAGGCGTGAACTCAAACATTTCATTACTGCTGCTCGCGAGGAGGCAGAAAAGAAAGGAAAAGTAGAGGAAGTTAAAAAAACCATTGACCTATTAATGAGTAATTATGATGCTTTTTGCCGTAGACTCATTGAATACGGCGATTTGGATTTTTATGCCTTAAGAAGGATGATGGACATAATAGTAGATCTCGGTACTAGATATGGTCTTAAGATGCATCTTAAATCTTTAGGGTCGGTTATGAGATGCTAAGCATCTTAAATAAACTTAGCGAAAAAGGTTTGGATTTATCTAAGGAAACGCATCCCGGCAAACCCTATTCCATTCATATTAAGGAATGTAATGAACTAGTCAGCAGATTAATGAGGGAAATTTATAACTATCCAGAAGACATGATTATTTTTGCTTTTTCATTTTCAGAACTACATGATGTGGGAAAACTCTTACCAGAATGGTCTTTAAATCGAGATAAAAGACCTCATCATGCAATTGAGGGAGCTGAATGGTTTTTAAGGGAAGGCATGGATATATACATAGGTTCTCTACATCCTGGAATACTTGCTTACGCAATTCTAACTCATCATTCACCATTATATGTACCAAGAGAGATCGAAAAGAGAATAGATGATGCTGAGAAAGAGAAGTTGAGGCATTTTAACAAATATTCTAAATGTAGAGCTCTCATAGGCTTAGGTCCTAATAACATTAATAATTTAATTAGAGGGACTAAAAAGCATGTTAGATTTGATCTTGCAGATGTAATAGGTATAGTTAAGCTTGCCGATATTATATCAGCTAAGAACATCCCTTTAAATGATGTTTTAGTGCAATATTATTGGCCAGAAAATTTGGAAGAGAAATTAATCAGTGGAATATCTAAGAGAGCATATGAAAAAAGAGGAAATTTTGACAGTTTCAAACTTGAGAAACAAATGAGAATAGCTTCCTCTAGTGAGAAAAATTTGCTGGTGGCAGCGCCAACTGGATGGGGGAAGACTACCTTAGCATTGATTAGAATGATTAAATTAAAACCAATTAAGGTGTTTTACATTTTACCAACAATAACTGCAATAAAAGATTTCTATGATACATTTACAAAAATTTTAGATAAGACATACATAGGGGAATACTTCTACTTCGTGGATGTTGAACTTTTGGGAAGACGTGAAGTTGAAGAGGAAGGTTTATTTGACATTTACCGCTATTTTATCCCAAAGATCAATATAACAACAATTGATCAATTACTCCTCACAACATTTCAAGTTGGAAAATATCATATTAGACGCTTTAATTTCAGAAATTCCCTTTTAATTTTTGATGAATTTCATCTACTTACTCCACAAATGTTGGCTGGTATAGTATATCTCTTAAAAAATTTATCTGAACATTACAAGATTTCATGTCTTTTCATGTCCGCAACTCCAAGTCCAGTATATGAAGATTTACTCAAAGAGGCTCTCCCACATTTAGAAATAATGACACTTAACGATGAATATAATCGCTTGAAACGTCACAAAATTGAATATTGCGATGATAAAAGAATAGAAGACCTCATAGTTGAAAAGCAGGATCTATTACGAAAAGAACGAACTCTAATAATAGTCAATACTGTTGGTAAAGCACAAAAGATATATAGGGATTTGAAAGAAGACATCGGCAATTCTAGGAATATTGTGCTAATCCATGGCGACTATGCCTATAAAGATAGAGCAAAAAAGGAAGAGCAAATAGATAATGCAGATATACTACTTTCTACGCAAGTTGCTGAAGTTTCTCTTGATGTTTCCTTCGACATATTAATAACGGAATTATCTCCAATCCCATCTTTAGTTCAACGGTTTGGTAGAGTGAATAGATATGGTAGTACGCCGAATAGAACCAATGTTTTCATATGCAAACCGGAAAGTTCTAAGCCTTATGATGATATACCAATTAATTTAGCAGATAAGAACCTCCCAATACTAATTACTGACCTTGAAAAGAAGGGTGAGGAAGCTTATCTCAATGAGGAATTTTGGCAATATGAACAGATATATCAAGGAGAAGTAGAAAGGATGGAGAAAGAAATTTCTAATAAAATTGATAGCGATGTGATGTTCAATTTCTTCAGCTTTTTAGCTAAGGAAGAAGAAATTCTACGTATGTTAGGAAGAGAAGAGACTTGGTTAGCAATACCAAAAATCTATCTTGAAAATGTACTAACTTTATACAAAGGATTTCATGGTGCTAATTATGAAGAACGTAGAAGAATTTATGCTCAAATCAAAGGATATTTAGCCCCGGTAACACGTTCAGACATTAAAAGTAAAAGAGTAGAGTGGAATGAGAAATTAAATTTGCCAATAATCATAAATTATGACGAAGATATAGGTATAGTGAGAGTTGATTAACCTTGTCATCAATAACTTCTTTTAAATTTAGGATTGCTGTTGATGATCCTGTTGTTTTTCAGAGTTTTTCTGGTTTTGCTTCTTGTGGTCTCTTTTATAGTTTGGTTAAGTTGGTTGATGAGGATTTTGCTGAAAAGTTGCATTCTTCTAAGAGGTTGGCTCCTTGGTCTGCAACACCATTTCTCCTTGAGTATCCCTCCAGTAGGATTGTTTATCGTTCTATTCCAGCTCGCTCGATAGTTAATGTTTCGTTTTCCATTATGGATGAGAAGTTGTCCATGATTTTTAAGGAGGCTCTCCTCAAATCCAATTTGGAAGTTGATTTGGTTAATGTTAAGGCTAAGGTTATCGGTGTAGCAATTAATACTTGTAAGTTTTCCGATCTAGCTTCTGATGTTGAGCCTCTTCCAAGCAAGTTTGCCATAAGATTCTTGACTCCAACTGTTTTCAGGCGCTCAATATTCGATTGCTGCCAATATTGCCCATATTATGTTGAGTATACTGTTAGGGTTAGGGGTGGTGAGAAGGTTGAGAAGCCATGTAGATATGCTATTCGATGTGATGGTATGTTAGTTCCATTACCCATTCCATCACTAATGTTTAGAAATATTGCTAGAATATGGTCAAAGTTCTCAGATGTACACTTGGATATTGATAATGCTATTAAATGGGCTGAAAATGCAATAACAATTGCAGGATTTCCAAATGGGATAAGAACAATACGCCTATATGAGCATCCAACAACAAATAAGTGGATATTAGGATTTATGGGAACAGTAAGATTTTCAATAAGAGAGTATAATGAAAGATATGCAAAAATACTTGCAGCATTAATAAAAATGGCTGAGTTAACAAATGTAGGTGTAAGAAGAACTGCAGGCTTTGGTATGATAAAGTATTTTACTAAAACTTAGCTTTTATTTTATCTTTCGGTGCTGGAACATTACTTTCTCACAAATTAAGGAGAACCGCAAGATTACAGAAAAATTTATGTAAAAATTTTACTATTTTAATAATAGTTAATGTAAAATTAGGGTCGGAATCTCTTTAAGAGAATTGAAAGGGATTTTTACAAAAGAATTTATTGTAAA
>Ga0080004_1157849_pt1 | contig 58188 bp, 64 predicted proteins | sample WasSprMetagenome_FD_69207 | JGI IMG/M metagenome (GOLD analysis project Ga0080004, IMG submission 69207) | Sulfidic aquatic microbial communities from Washburn Spring, Yellowstone National Park, USA - WS (SPADES assembly) (version 2) | ecosystem: Environmental > Aquatic > Thermal springs > Hot...
TTCGCACCCACCCCGCTCCGCTCGTCCAGTGGTAGACCACGGGCTGGGTCTTCAGCCCGTTACCCCTATCCCTCGCCAAGAGTTGCCCCTCGCTCTTGGCTCCTTGGGACTCAGGGATATGTAGGATGTTTATTGCCCCGTTTAGGTCTGCATTTATGATCTTCCCCATGCGGGGACACTTATAGAGACCGCGTTTGACACGCCCGTTTTCATGGGCTTCCCCGCACAGGGAGCAACTTTTTGATGTATTTGGCTCTGCAACATCAATTACCCTAATTCCCAACTCCTCACCAATCTCCTTAAAACGCCTGATTGCGTAACCATAATTCCAAAAGTTCACTGTGAGTTTATTTCCATGATTCTTAGCGATGTCCTTTGGGTAACCCACTACGACCTCGCTCACTCCCTTCTCCTTCAACTCTCCCATTATTTTCCTAATCATGCTGTTCAAGGCATGCTTCAGGAACCTCCTCCTCTTATCATAGAGTAGCTTAAGCCTCCTGCTCGTTCTCTGCCCATGCCTAGCCAAGACCTTCTGGATCCCGCTCATCTTCTTACTGTAGCACTCGTATTGAGAGAGGACGCCACCGCCCTTGAAGATGTACCACGTGCCATCCTCAACATAGACAGTGGCTAAATTAACGATTCCCAAGTCTACGGAAGCCCTCAAGCTACCCTCAACTTTCGCCTCATCTTCCACCGGGATGTGGGCATACCAACTTCTCCTAGCCTCATTATAAACTATCTCCAGCCTACCCTGCTTCCCGCACCACTTGAGTTTCCCTTTAAAACCCAAGGCTAGCTTGAAGTCCTTCAAATAGATAGTCCTACCATCCTCATCCACTTCGTAGCGATCGTTCCTAATGATGATTATCAGCCTATATTTTCCACTCCTATCCCTCCAGTAGCTCGGAGGTCTCGGCTTGAACCACTTTGGTAGCTTCCCCTCCCTCTTTTCCCCGATTAAGGAGAAGAAGCTCCTCCATGCTTCAGCGTTCTTCCTGGCAACCTGCTGTGCGTTGACCTTCAGCACGCGTTTGTACTTCTCGTATACCTCCTTTCCGGTCTTTAAGAAATCGACCCTCTCCCCCTTCTTGAACTGTTGCATCCTCAGCCAGTTCACTTCGTTCCAACACTTCACTGTAACAATGCCCAGCTTCCTCAGCTTCTCATGCGTTTCCTTGTCCACCACCAGCTTGACTACGTTAGTCCTTCGCATGCCTACCCCTCTTGTACTCCTCGATGAGTCTCTTGATCACATCATCATAGGTTTCCCTAGGGTGAATCTTCAGCCTCTTCAACTCCTCCTTAGTATCCTTCCCAATCCTAATCGGCTCAGTAGCAGGCATACCACAGAAGTAGCGAACAGTAGCTTAAAAACTTTACCCCGCCCTGAAGGGCGAGGCTTGGTCGATGTCATTCAAAATAATATGTTAGCTCTGACCTTCCATCCCGAGCTAACGACGAGTAAGGTACATGAGTGGTTCCTAAGGGAATTGGTGTTAAAATGATCTAATAGATGAATTGCTAGCTAAACTCCGAAGTTATCCAGGATTCCCCAATATTTTTATTTTCATAAGTGCCACTGCCCCAGACCCCATAAAAATTAATTTTTCCCAGCCCGCATTTAAGGGGCTGACATTGAGGGAGGACTTACTCCAGGAGTTCCCATCCTTAGAGAGATACATATATCTGAACACAGCGAGCATAGGCCTGGTACCTAGGAGAACGATAGAGGCCATTAGGGATTTCTCCGAGAGAGCTATGAGAGAGGGTTCAGCTTACCTCGATGAGGATATGGAAGAGGGCATCTTCGAGGAGCTCAGGAGGGCCTCCTCTAGATTGATGAAGTGCGATGAGGATGATGTAGCTATATTCAGTAGCGTCACAGAGGCCATAAATTCACTAGCTTGGGCTTTGAGAGGAGGGGGAAAGATCATCTCGACGAGTTTGGAGTTCCCATCCCTGATATATCCATGGATAAGGGTAGGGAAGGAGAAGAACTGGAGCTTGGAGCTCTTGAAATCGGATCTCCTAGTGGATGAGGACGAGCTCTTGAAGAGGATAACTGAGGGAGTTAGAGCAGTTTGCCTGAGCCATGTGGAGTTCTTGACTGGCCAGAGGTTGAATTTGAGGGAGATAGCTGAGAGGGCTCATGAAGTAGGGTCCTTACTCATTGTCGATGGGATACAGGCAGCAGGCTGCATTCCTATCGATGTGAAGTCCCTGGATGTCGATTTTTATGTCTTCGGAGGCTATAAGTGGCTTCTAGGCCCTATGGGAGCTGCTGCAGCTTACATAAGGGAGGAGCTATCCGATGAACTCGAGCCCGGTATAGTGGGCTGGCGGTCCGTCGAAGATATGTGGTCCCTCGATGCCTCTAGTATGAGATACTCGAGGGGAGCGAGGAAGTTCGAGTACGGCACTAGCTCTTACGATTCGAAGGTGGGCTTGGCTAAATCCATCGAGTACTTGCTCGAGATAGGGATAGAATCGATACATGAGCGAGATATGAGAGTTAGTGAGAGGTTAATGGAGAGGATCAGGGAGATAGAGGGGATTAAGATCGTGACACCTCAGAACAGGGGGCCCATAGTGACTATAGAGGCCGATAGGCCTTACGATCTCCTTAAGATGATGGAGAGGGGAGGGAGGAAGCTCATCGCCAGCGTCAGGAGAGGGCTGATCAGGTTCTCCATCCACCTCTACAACGATTATGAGGACGTTGAGGAAGCCTCTGACCGCTTGGCTGAAGCTGTCAAGAGTCTATCCTGACGATCCGAGTTGTGAAATAGTAAAAGACTGAGAAAGCGTTGAATGGGGCGAGGCCTTATAGAATCCCTCGCATCCATCATTGGGAGAGAAATTATTTCCATCCTTCGCAAGAGAGCTATTTATCATAGTACGAGAGCTCTCATTGGACTTGATATTAGCTTTCAATCGCAATAGTGCTATTCAGGAGTCCTATCCTCCCCCGGCGGGTGGGAAGATGTCTATGGAATCCCCCTCCTCCACCTCAGTATCTAGCCAGTCTAAGAGCCTTATGTTCCTCCCGTTCAGCAATATCATGAAATTCTCATATCCAAAATCCTCAAGAATTCCCTTCAGATCCTTCAGCTCATCTAGAAGCTCTGAAAATTTCACTTTATTCCTACCCAAACTCAGGGTCTTGCTCTTCCATCCCAGTTTCTCCCTCAGCGTCAGGTATACCCTTACCTCCACCATCGCCTCATACAGGCGTCCCTCACTTATATTCATTCGGGAGCTAACTCGAATCCCTTGATTCAGAGGGGACAGTATGAGAGTCCGTGCAAGTAAGGGCAGTGCGAGCATGAGGGTTTATTCCCCCAGCAATCCGTTTCATTGCTCCTAGTGATCAAGCAGTAGTTTACGAGGTTGCAATCTAAACAGGAGGGGAGTCTCAAGAAGTAGAGCCTGAAAAACATCTTATAAGATTTCCTCCATATATCTATGAGGCCCTCCCTCTTTATATCTCCTAGTATCACCTCATTTATCCTCCTCTCCACCCCTAGGACCTTTGTCCTCCAGTTCCTCGAGTAATATATGCAGGGAGATACTATACCATCGCACCTGATGAATAGGGCTCTGTTTGAGAAGAAGGGGCAAGATCTGTATGTTGTTGGGGCTAAATTTGGGATAACCACTTTTACTCCACCCTCAAGGATCTTTAAGGGGACTAGATCGAGCTCCCCCTTAAGCTTCTCGAGGCAGCCCTCATCGTCTACGCAACTCAGATCGACTCCTCCGGGGTAGTGTATGTAATTGCTGAGCCTGATCTCGCTTATGCCCAAGTCCCTGGTGAGCTCGATAGATCTGCTGACCTCACCTACATTTAGCTTCGTTATAGTGAATATCGCATTTACCTGAGGCTTAACGCTTCCTTTCTCTATTTTAAGTTCTAGAAGCTTCTTCAAACCTCTCATAACTTTTGAGAGATCTCCCGGCTTTCTTATATCCCTGTAAAGTTTGATATCATAGGCATCTATGCTGACGAAGACCTCATCCACCCCTAATCCAACGAGCTCCTCAGCCATATCCTCTAGAGCGGAACCATTCGTATTCAGAGCTACTGTGAATCCCAGCTCCTTAGCGGTCCTAAGCATCTCGATCATTTTCGGGTTCGATGAGGGCTCTCCCCAGCCGGAGAGGACTAATTTGCTCACTCCAGCCTCCATCCCCTTCCTCAAGATTAGCTCCAGCGTATCGTAACTCATATTGCATTTCTTAAAGTCTGGGACAGCATTTCTAAAGCAATGTAAACAATTATAATTGCAATTTGTCGAAATTTCCACCATCAAAGTCCTTGGATGGGAATCGGGGCTCAGAGATAACTCCCAGTCTCCATATTTAAATTTTTCTCCCAAGATCCCATGTCACCCATTGAATTTTAACAATAGTTGAATAAAAAGTTTACCAAAAAAAGTTTATTAGTAAAGCCTCCCGAAAAATGTGGGGGGATTATGGCCCCTGGCGGTTACATGGGCAATGTGTTGAGGTTGAACCTGACGGAGGGCAAGGTCATTAAGGAGCCTCTGCCACCCGAGGACGTCCTGAGGGCTTGGCTGGGAGGAAGGGGCTTAGGGGTTTATTACATGCTCAAGGAAGTGGATCCGAAGGTAGATCCGCTGAGCCCGGCTAATAAGGCTATAGTGGCCACTGGACCCCTAACGGGCGTCACTGGAGTCCCATCATCGGGTAGATGGTGCTCCGTGACGAAAGCTCCACTGACTAACACGATTCATGATGCCCAGAGCGGCGGGAAGTTCGGCCCTGAGCTCAAGTTCGCTGGATTCGATGCTGTCGTAATAGAGGGAGCTTCGGAGAAGCCTGTTTACCTCTTGATACACGATGGGGAAGCGGAGATAAGGGACGCGAAGCACCTCTGGGGCAAGGATACTCACGCCACTACTGAAGCTATAAGGGAGGAGCTCGCCCCTGAGATAGGGGTTGAGGAAGCTGAGGGGATAAAGGTACTCACTATAGGGCCCGCTGGCGAGAACCTCTCCAAGATAGCCTGCCTGATAAACGATAAGGCCAGGGCAGCGGGTAGAGGTGGACATGGAGCTGTCTGGGGATCTAAGAAGCTTAAGGCAATAGCAGTTAGAGGTCATATGACACCTAGCGTCGCTAAAGAGGATGTTTTCGAGGAGATATCTGAGAAGTCGGTTGATATAATAAAGAAGGCTCCTGTAACAGCTCAAGCACTCCCGAAGTACGGGACGGCAGTCCTAGTTAATATAATAAATCAGCATGGAGTTCTCCCCACTAGGAACTTCCAGACGGGCGTATTTCAGACGGCGGAGAGGATAAGCGGTGAGAGGATAGCTGAGGAGATAATGGATTGGAAGAAGCAGGAGGAGGAGACTTGTTGGGGATGCCCGATAAGTTGCGCTAGGTATACGAGGATAGAGAAGCCTCCCTTCACGGGAGAGGGAGGGGGTCCGGAGTACGAGACCGTATGGGCTTTAGGAGCGCAGACAGGAACTGACGATCTCGCAGCCATCTCTAAGGCGAATTACTTGTGCAATGAGCTCGGACTGGATACGATATCGATGGGCCACACTATAGGCACCCTAATGGAGCTCGTTGAGAAGGGGAAGGTACCTCAGGAGAAGCTGAGGGGTCTCAAGGTCTCTTGGGGCAATGGAGAGGCTTTAGTAGAGCTCACTTGGCGTACTGCTTACAGATCCGGGATAGGTGATGAGCTCTCAGAGGGAGCCCTGAGGCTGGCTCAGAGATATGGGGCTCCTGAGCTAGCTATGGTAGTCAGAGGGCAGGAACTACCTGCATACGACCCCAGAGGGGTGCAGGGCCATGGTCTGGCTTACGCGACCTCCAATAGAGGTGGATGCCACTTGAGAGCTTACTTGATATCCGCTGAGGTCCTGGGAATACCGGAGCTATTGGATAGGTTCTCGACAGCCGGTAAGGGCAAGTGGGTCAAGAGGTTCCAGGACTCTTTCGCTACTATAGACAGCTTGATAGTCTGCAAGTTCGTGACTTTCGCTTATGGTAACGATATACTCGCTTCACAGCTCTCAGCGGTCACTGGATGGGATGTGAGCGTGGAGGAGTTCGAGAGGATAGGGGAGAGGATATACAACGCTGAGAGGGCTTTCAACGCGCTCTCCTTCGGTGACGGGGAGGAGTACGATACGCTCCCCAAGAGGCTGCTCGAGGAGCCTATGCCGGAGGGACCCTCTAAGGGACATGTGGTGAAGCTCAACGAGATGCTACCGGAGTACTACGCTGAGAGGGGGTGGGTGAAGGGGAGGCCCACTAAAGCCAAGCTGAAGGAACTCGGGCTCGATTGGGTAGCCGAGATGCTGGAGAGGGAGAACTTACTCTACGCATAATTTTTTTACCTATTCATCATTATGGCCCCGCTGGGGCACATAGCTATGCAAGCTGGCTCCAATCCCTCGGATCTCAATTGCTCGCATAGATCGCACTTTCCAGGAGCACCTCCAGGTCCTCCGAGCCTTATAGCCTTGAATGGACATGCATTTATGCAATCGAGGCATTTATTACATTTAGATGGGATTATGTAGAGGCCTCCATCTTCCTTCCTCACTATCGCATCCTTCTTGCACACCCTGACGCAAGGGGCGTTCTCGCAGTGGAAGCAGGAGAAGGGCTTCTCCACACCGAGTTTCGTCTTCAGGAGCCTTACATATGACTTCCCGGAGTGAGTGAACTCGCATACGACTGAGCAGGTCTCACAATCTATGCACCTCATGTAATCGACTACTTTGAGCAACTTCCCGAGGTCGCATCTCTCAGCCTCTATCCCGAGGAGATCGCATACTTCGGCAGCTTCCATAATATCACCCTATCTTCCCCTTTGATATGAGTTCATCCATCTTCCTAGCTGCTTGAAGCCCCTGCTTCACCGCTCTCCCTATCTTAGAGGGCCCGGTCACCACATCGCCAGCTGCGAAAATATTGCCGATCAATCTGAAGTCCTGATCCACCTTCAGCCCGTCCGAGGGATTCAATAAATTGCATCCCCTGTATATAGGGGGTGTAGGCACTTCCCCTATCGCTTTCACCACGGTATCAACTTCAATAGAGAATTCGCTTCCCTCTATCGGGACCGGTCTCGGCCTCCCCGTCTCATCAGGTTCGGATAGCATCATCCTCTGGAGCTCAACGAATTTGACGAGCCCATTCTCAACTATGAACCTCTTGGGGGAAGCTAGCTCCAGTATCTTGACCCCCCTCTCCTCCAACCTCCTCATCTCCCACTCCCCAGCCGGAGCTTCTTTCCTAGTCCTCCTGTAGACTAGGAGGACCTCATCAGCTCCGTAATTGATGCTCTCATCCGCAGCATCGATGGCGCTGAGCCCCCCTCCTATCACCAAGACCCTCCCCAATCTCATCCCCTCCCCTTCCAGCCCCAGGATGCTGAGGTGAAGCTTCCTGAGGTAATCTATAGCTGTGTAAACGTTCCTAGTATCTTCCCCTTCCAGACCGAGTTTTCTGGACTTCCAAGTTCCTGTAGCTACCAGAAGAGCTTTATAATCCCCCGATAGCTCCTGCAGGTCTATCTTCCCCTTAGCCAGATCATCGCACTCATCGATCCCATCACCGCAACTCACCTTGACTGAGAGGTTAAATTCAACTCCGAAGTTCCTCCTGAGATCCTCGACCCCTTCCATGACCTCCTCGAGGGGTATCCTGTGCTTGGGTATGGCGAAAGTCATGAGGCCTCCTGGTAGGGGGAGCTTATCGTATAGATCCACTTCGTAACCCCTGCAGACCAAGTAGCCAGCCGCTGAGAGCCCAGTCGCTCCGGCCCCTACGATAGCTACCCTAATACCATTAGAGCTCCTCCTCTCCCTGCAGAGGAAGGCGAACTTCAATGCTATCAGCCTAGGGATAGGCTAATGGAACAATAAATTATTTCCCATCCATGAGGTCCCTGTAGTACTCCATCACCAGCTTCTTCACCGCCCTCCTCAAGATCTCTGTGAGGCTAGCTTGACTCATCCCCAGCATATCAGCCAGCTCCCTCGTCCTTATCCTCCTGGGGAAGTCGAAGTACCCCATCCTCACAGCAGTCAGGAGGACCTCCTCCTGCCTCTCCGTGAGCATCCGACCCCTTTTGACTATCGAGATTATCCTGAACCCTTTATATGACTTAAGAGCTGATGAGAGCTTCCTGAGGGTCTGCCTGCTCGGCAAGATGACCTCGCACCTCATCTCATCATTCCTCATATTAGCTGAGATAAGGAAAGCTTTAGTCGATGAGAGGATCTTGCAAAGCCCACATCCCTCCGATTCCAGCATCCTGACTCTATTCGTCCCCTCCCGGATCTCAACAGCATGTATCATTTTATCTCCATATGGTCTGATCCCTATTATCTTGAATTCCTTTATCCCATTCTCCCTAAGTAATTCTAAGATTTTACAATTGGAAGCCTCGCCTTCAAAGGCGGGGATGAATAGAAAAGTTTATTAGGTAGTTTGTAGTAGTTAGTTTCCTGGTGGTCTCATGGTTAAGTTGAGGTGTCCTAACTGTGGGTATGTCTGGGAGTATACGGGTAAGAACCCATATTACGCTACATGCCCGAGGTGTTTGAGGAAGGTTAGTATAGCTAAGTTCAGGGTTGATTAATATGACCGGCTGTGAGGGAGTACTAACCCTGAGTATCAGGATGAGGGTTAGCCCCGAGCCCGATTCATACCAAGAGTTAATCAGTTTGATGAAAAGGTATAGAGAAGCATTAAACTACGCGATTAAGGTTGTTGTCGAGAGCAATGCTCTCAGCCTTGGGAAAGCCCATAAACTGTTATACAACGTTCTCAAGGAGGGATATGACTTGCCATCTAAGGTTGCTCAGGACTGCTATAGGGAAGCTATAGCGGTCGCGAGGTCTTGGCTCAGGAACCCTAATAGAGGTAGAATGCCTAGAGCTAAGACGCTTAGGCTCTGGCTAACACATAGATACAGCTACAGAATTAAAGGTGGGTATGTCGAAGTTCTAGGGGGTTTCAAGCTCAGAATAATTGGTTGGGATAGGAGATATGACAGCTATCCCGATGGCGATGCTAGGCTACTGCTTAAAGACGGCAAGTTCATTCTTGAGATATCTAAGCGTGTACCTAGACCAGCTAAGTATGTCCCTAGAGGTGTTCTAGCAGTTGATATCAATGAGAAGCATATTGTCGTAGGGAACTCACAGTTTGAGCACATGTTTGAGACGGCTGTTGAGGAGGCCCTACACTATAAAAAGTTAGCTGAAAACCTTCAGAAGGAGTACTCCTCGCCTAGGTACAACGCTTGGCTTAGGAGGAGAGGCATCAGAAAAAGGATAAGGTGTTTCCGCAGGAGGGCTAGGAACATTGTTGAGGGCTGGGCGAAGGAGGTATCGCACAAGATAGTGACGCTGGCTAAGCAGTACCAGTACGCAGTCGCAAGAGAGGACTTGACAGGATTAGTAGAGAGCCTGAGGAAGCTTCCAAAAGAACACAGGGTTGGCTTATTAATACTCAGCTATAGGAGACTAGAATATTGGATTGACTGGCAGGCAGAGAAAAATGGAGTACCTCCGATAGTTGTAGAGCCCGTGGGAACTTCATCGATATGCCCGAGCTGCGGCACAAAACTCGTGAAAAACGGCTACAGGAGAATGAGGTGCCCTAGATGCAGCTTTGAAGCTAATAGAGACACAGTAGCTGTTCTAAACATTGAGAGGAGGGCACTTGAAGAGGTGTGGGGAGCTCTGACCCCCCTGAATGCCCCTCAGATGACAGATGTAGCCCCGAATAGATGAGGGGAACCGGTGAACCGCCCAGAGGGAACCCTCGCCCTTCAGGGTGGGGAGGAGGTCAGAACATAGGCCATTGGCACATAATAGTTGTCCTATGGGGTGTTATGCTTCTCCTGGTATATCTAGCTGATGTACGCTCTAAGTGGGCCTCAGCAGCGGGCTGGCTCTCCCTGATAGGGATGCTGGGAGCAACTGCCGCCACTAACCTCTATATGCTCGCCAATCCCCCCCGGCCCCTACTCCCCGAACCCCTACTCAAATATCTGGCTCTCGACGATTGTAGAGCCTTCCCTCATCCTAATGTCAATAGGCATCGCCGCGAGCTATTTAATCTTCCTGCTGGACAGCCTCAAATAACCTTTTTTACTATGAGGACGTTGCAAGGTGCATTCCTCACGACTCCCTCGCTGACGCTACCCAGGAGGAGCTCCCTTATCTTGCTCATCCCCCTGGCCCCCATGACTATCAAATCGAAATCCCCCTCCTTAGCCAATTCCACTATCTCATGGACAGCGTGACCCTCCCTTATCACTTTCTCCACTTCAACCCCTTCCTTTGAAGCTGATTCAGCGTATTTGCTCAGGATATCCTCCGCAGCTCTCTTCTCGGCATCTACTATCCTCAGGAAGTCGGAAGGATTCACTATAGGAGAGTAAGGGATGAAGGGGGTCTCAGGAGAGACTATGGGCATTATACTGACGGATGAGACGTAGAGCAGGGTCAATTTGCTCCCGTATCTCTTAGCTATATCAATGGCCACTTCGAGAGCCCTGTAGGAGTTCTCGGAGCCATCTATGGGGACGAGGATCTTGCTGAACATAAAATATCCTGATCGCATGCAATTTAAATCCGGCAGATAGTTTTTTAAGATAGCCCCGGCATACGCTGAGGTGGGTCCAGTGGATCTCCTCAAGCTCGGGGTCTTCCTCCTCGGTATCTCGGCCCTCATACTGGCTTCTATAGCGCTTCACCTCTACTTAACCCAGTCCCGCGGACCGTATGAGAGATTCTGGGCTTATTGCGATTTCAACACAGTGATAATAAGGGCTAATGAGGATCTGAGGAATGTATCAGTCTTGGACGCCAATGGCAGCCTGATCTGTAACTTCGATGAGATCCCTAAGGGCTCGGATAGAGTGTGCAAGGTCGGTGGGGATGACGTCTACAGAGTGGTCTCGGGAAGGGAGGAAAGGGCCGTCGTGTGCAGATCTCCAATAGCTCCTAAACAGGCTCCAGGAGGAGACTGAGAGCTCGCACTTCAAAAAATTAGTGATCTAGGGATGGGTCATATCTAGCTGAGCCCCCGTATTTACTCAGCCTCCAGCTGACGTAGAAGGGCATATCTTCGGGCCCTCCTATCTCCAAGAGTGCCTTCAAATGCATACTCTTCTCTAAGTTCCTGAGGAATCCCATGAGCTCTTCATTCCCACTGAACCCCAGTAGCTCGAGCCTCTCCTCCCCGCTGCAGTTCTGTATGTGGAGGGCCGCTTTCACCTTGGACTCATCCGGACCTCTGCCAGCTAGCTTAGTTAGGAGATCGGGATCGGGAGCATATCCGAAAATCAGGAAGAACCTCTCCGCAAAGATGACCGACCCTCACCTCAGCCTCACTACTCCTATAAAAAAATTTCGGTCACTCAGCAGCTCCGCGTTGGGGCCTGAGGATGAAGTAGCTCAAGATCATCTGCACTATCGCGAGCAGCATGGCAGCTAATATGAGGAGGAGGGGCTTCTCTCCCACTCCGAAGCATATGGGGAAGAAGAGGATCACTATACAGCCGCCGAAACTTAATGATGTTTCCCCCGTAGCTAGGATGGGGATTAGGAGTAGCGCTATAAAGGCTAGGAGGAAGCCAGAGAGTATTAGTAGATGCCCGAGCCTCATCGCAACCACCCCATCACGAATATCATGAAGGTGACTATTGTTAAGATAAGGGCCAGTATTATTAGGCCCTTCGCCACCCTCTGGTCCGTCCCGAATATTATGGGTAGTGGCCCTATTATCAGGACGCCCCCTCCTCTGATCTCCCTCTCTCCTCCCAGGGAGAGGAGTATGAATCCCATCAGTATGAGGAGGAACGCCACTATTAGCATTAAGATTACCACTCCGTACATAGGCCTTCTATCTGGATTTATTTTTAAGCGTTTTCATCCCTAGGGCCCCTCTGATGATTTAATGATACCCTTAGCATATAAGAATATTCCTCCACTCCTATTGGGATCTCCGCTACCCTGAGCAGCGTGAGATGAGCTTTCCCATTCCCAATATCACGCGAGCAGAAATGCAGAATTCCATGAGCATGGATGAAAACTCTATATCCTTTGCCCCCTAGATGATCCGATGGTCCAAGCGGCGAAGGTATTCTTATTGCCCCCTCTCGCTCCCGAGGATATAGCTAAGAGGATAAGGGGATTCTCGAAGCTAAAGAGGGAGAATTTAGCGGGTAGAGAGATTGAAATTGGTTCGAGCATCCTCGATCTATATTCAGAGGATGAAAAGCTAATAGGGACTTTCGAGGAGAACTTCCTCCTATCGCTCAAGTATAAGGACGAGGTATTGAGAGCTCCTCTGACCGTCAGAACTCCTTTCATCTTCTCCAGGGGAGAGGGAGTCACTCACCTAATAGTGGCTGCGAGGAAGAATAGAGCGAATAGGATAGCTGGGCAGCTATCTTCAATAATATCTGATGAGAAGGGATTCATTCAGGAGGCCTGGATCCCTTCTGAGGAGTTCAGGAAGTTATATGAGGGGAGGATGGGTACGGTCAAGGTCATCTTCTTCAGCGACGTGAGGATCCCCAACGTGAGGAAGCTGTCCCTGTACGGCGAGGAGTTAGCTAGCACTAGCCTGTATCAAGAGTATCTGAAGCTGGGCAGAGTATGGTACGTGGTCTTCGAGCCTGAGGATGGCCTAGTCATAGGGTTGACCAGAAATTGTGCTGTGACCTTCTTCTCCAGGGTTAGCCTGGAGGAGGCTGTAGCTTTCATGGAGAGGGAGATACTACCCAGGGTGACGGAGTGATTTTTAAGCTGAGGGACTAAATGGATTTATGCTGAGTTACAGGGACGTCAGTAAGCGATACGGTGACGTGATCGCTCTCAAGGGCGTCACTCTGGAATTCCAACCTGGGAAAATACATGCCCTTCTGGGCCCTAATGGTTCCGGAAAGTCTACTCTGATGAAAATAGCGTTGGGCCTCGTGAAACCTGATTCTGGGAGCGTCAGGGTTTATGATATAGATCCAGTCAGGGATCCGATAGGGGCTAGGAGGCTCATAGGCTACGTCCCGGAGGAAGTGCTCATTTACGAGAGCCTCACCCCATCCGAATGGTTCAGTTTCGTTGGGAGCATCTACGGGATGGATAGGGAGCTCCTGAGGGAGAGGTTGGATACCCTCATAAGGGTCTTCAAGATGGAGGAGCACATGGGGAAGCTGGGAGGGGAACTGAGCCTCGGTAACAAGAGGAAGGTCATGCTGATAACGGCCCTCATGAAGGAGCCCAAGGTACTGATATTGGATGAGCCATTCTCCGGCCTAGATCCCGAGGTAGCCAGGGTCCTGAAGGAGATCTTGAGGAGGAAAGCTGAGGAAGGAGTAGTTATATTCTCCACTCATATATTGGAGCTAGCTGAAGCGGTCGCCGATGATATCACTATACTACGCTATGGTGAGGTAGTGGCTAGGGGTCCTATCTCCGAGCTGAAGGGGAAGAAGGACCTGGAGAGCTACTTCATGGAGGTCACAGGATTATCCTCTGAGCTTCAGGAGCTCCTGAAGGCCCTTTAGGTGGTATTATGTGGAAGGTGATAGCTGAAGCTATAGCGAGGGAAGCGAACTACAGAGCTCAGAGGGAGATGAGCAGGAGGAATCTGACTATTATGACAGCTGGCAGCATACTGAGGTACAATATCTTCATAATATTGATCCTCTCATTCATCTCAGGAGTGACGGGCCTAGCTTCCTTCGAGGGGAGGGAAGCTGCATTACTCGTCTCCATACCCCTCTTCATCGTCGAGATAATGTTGGGGACTCTCTCAATGGCCCTGAGCCTCCAAGTCATAGTGTCGGATAAGCTACTCGAACCCATCCAGCACTTACCAATTGAGGAGAGGGATCTCAGGAGGGCCCTCTCGCTCCTCGGCATATACTGGGGAGGCCTGGCCCTCCCCTTCGCTATGATACCCGCTGGCCTCATATCCTCGATTATACTCTCCGATCCCTCTATCCTAGCCGGTTACCTCGCTGCATCTATAACTGGGATGATCCTCTCCCTAGCCCTGGGCTACTTAGTTGGATCTATAGCGGGGAAGTACACGAGGAGCTTACCTAGGAGGGCCATCTCAACACTCCTCTGGACTATCCTCATTGGGTCCGGCTTCTTCCTTAACGCTATCATGAGGACCTTCAGCTCCATGGAGGATCTGAGTGCGTTGAATTTATTGAAGGTAGTGCCCCCACTGAGCTTCTTAGATTGGAGCCTCACCTCACTGATCTCATCCTCCCTTACCTTCGCATTATCGCTAGCACTACTGGCTTATGGAACCTCCAGATTCTGGAGAGCTGCGATCTCCCCTGGAGAATATGCTCCAGTGAGCTCGAGTTGGAATCTGAGTTTCGGAGTTAAGAGCATAGTGATGAAGGATATTAGGATAGCACTGAGGAACCCCAGGATGCTGGCTCCACTGATAGTGAATTCAATCGCTCTCCCATTATTCCTAATTAGTTCGATGATCGAAGGGTTTGGGAAGCTCGATTCAACTGCCCCAGTCATCTCAATTTCATTAGGCGTGCTACAAGCCGCATACTCATCATATTCATTCTACTTACTTGACTCGAGTGGGGCTAGAGCTCTCTACACGCTTCCGATTAGCAGGAGGGAGGTGGCTTCGATGAAGACCCTATCCCTCCTCACATTCAATTCTATCCCATTCATCCTGATCTCGATGGGCCTCATGTACTTAGGGATCTGGGCCTCGATCCCAGCATATTTAATGGCTTTAGCTGGCTCCGGTTACCTCAACTGCTTGATCTACGCTAAGATGCTCCCAAAGGAACCGGCAAATTGGAGCGTTGAGACATTCGAGAGATGGATTATAACTATCATCATGATGATCCAGACGATATTCTTCATCTCATTAGTGATAATATCTCAGTTCTTTCCTATCTTTGCCCTCTGGCTCTCTTCACTATCTCTAGTAGCTGTGTATGGGGCATCTCTATACCTCTCGCATGAGATGAGGGGTGAGCCCCTCTAAAGCTCTTTGAGAGCTTCGCCCCGGCTTCTAGCGTTTAATTGACGTAACTTATCACTACTGTTAGAGGCATCAATACTCCATCCAACAGAAATTATTTTAGAGTAGCTATAGCTTTACTCTACGGGATTCTATCTATTATCGTGATATCCTCAAACAATGTCGGGCCTTCAAGTATTTGAAATTTGTCGTGCTGCATCCCCGCTATTAATTAAGATTTTTTAGTGAACAATGATCTTACGCAGAGTCTAATGTCAAAATATTTAATATACATTCCGGTTCAAGTGCTCAAAGAGTTTATTAACTACTACAGTGGGTCGCGCGGGGGTAGTATGAAGGTCAGCGAGGAACCGGTAACTGCCTTCCTGAGGGGCAGCTATAGGCTCCTGATACTCGCCCTACTGGAGCACTCTAGGATGCACGGCTACCAGATATTGAAGCTAGTGGAGAGGATAACGGGTCACAAACCCAAGATAAGCACTTTCTATTCTATATTGAATGAGATGGAGAGGAGGGGATTCCTCAGTTCCCACGTAGAGGAGGATAGAAGGATATATGGGCTCACTGAGAAGGGCAGGCGCTCCCTGAACGAATTCAGATCTAGAGTGGGGGATGGGGCCATTAGGATAATCGATATAATATTGAAACCTAAGCCCTTATAGCCTTCAATGCAGTGAAAATCCCGAAGAGTCCCCTCTTAACATTTAAGACATCGAAATATTCCCCGATTTCCTTAACGAACTCTGAGGATGTCATCATCCTCTCATATGTAGGATATAGCTCCTTCCAGGGGGTCCTGAGCCCTCCGTATATCGGTATCGAGATTATAGGAACTATGTGCTTGAGGTAGAAGCCTCCCAGTTTTGAGATTACCTTATTATCGGGTCTAGTGACATCCAGAACTAGGAGCTGTCCCCCGGGTTTGAGGATCCTCCTGAACTCCTCCAATGCACCGTAGAAATCCATAGAATCCCTCAGTGAATATGAAGCGACCACCAGGTCAACTGATTCACTCCTCACCGGTATCTGCTCGAATACGCCTTGGATGAAGTTGAGGGAGAATTCCCCTTTCATGAACTTGAGCCTATCGAAAGCTGCTTTAAGCATGGAGGGGATCGGATCTAGGCAGTATAGCTTAGCCCTATTGAGCCTGGAGAGCAGCAGCTCCGACATGAGCCCCGGGCCGCATCCAGCATCCAATATGACCATTCCATCCTCCAAGAAAGCCATATCAGCTAAGACTTTCCTCATCCTCGAGCTGTAGCCTAGAGAAATAATTTTATTGACTAGCTCATACTTCTTCACTGTCCTCTCGAGCGCATCTATCACATCGATCCACTCATCCGGGCTCAGGCCCCTCCTTCCCACGATCACACCCTTACTATGCATTTTAACTCAGATCCTTACTTAGCCATTAGCTCCGCGGAATCTAGAACATATAGATCGTACTTCTCGAGGTAGCTGTACCTCACTTTGAAGTCCTCGAGTACCTTCAATGCCCTTCCATCCACGACGACCTTATGCAGTTGCATCCCACCTCCTCCGATACCGCCTCCGAAGCTCAACCTCCTCTCGATGACCGTAGTCTTGAATCCGGATTTCGCTAAGTAGCTCGCGGCAGTCAATCCTGAGGGACCGGCTCCAACTATTACCACATCCGAATCGATTATATCGAGCCAATCCTTATATGTGGATTCCCAAATCGCCTTAGAGATCCTAGATTCGAGCGGCTCCATACGTCATTGATCCCATTGATCATAATAAGCTTAACTTATTCCCGGCATTCGAATATCCTGAGCTGTTGATCCAAAAAATATATTAATTATCTGCGTGTGACATCTTATGGCTCATGAGATCCTCTACCTTTCCTATAAGGATGTTGAATCCCTCAACTTAGAGCCCGATCTAATTATAGCCGCTGTTGAGGATTCTTTCAGGCAGAAGGGGTTGGGATTAGTTGAGATGCCTCCTAAACCTGGCATACATCCTAGGAAGGATTCATTCATACATGCTATGCCTGCTTATTTGAAGGGAAGTGATGCAGCTGGTCTTAAGTGGATCTCTGGGAATCCTGAGAACCCGAAGAGAGGGCTCCCTTATATAGCTGGGATACTCATCCTGAACGATCCTGAGACCGGATTTCCGATAGCTGTGATGGATGCTACTTGGCTGACGGCTTATAGGACAGCGGGAGCTACTGCTGTAGCGGCCAAGTACTTAGCCAGGAGGGAGAGCGAAGTACTAGCTGTCCTGGGTTGCGGGACTCAGGGTAGGTCCAACACGCTTATGTTGAGCAAGATACTGCCGATAAAGACGGTTAAGGCTTACGATATTAATGAGAGAGCTCTAGCGAGTTACGAAGCTTTCGTGAGGGAGAAGATGGGAATCGATGTGATTAAGGCATCCTCCCCGAGGGAAGCTATTGAGGGCTCAGATGTCATCGTCACAGCGGGCCTCCTCTTGAAGGAACCGAATCCTGTAATTGAGGCTGGTTGGGTTAAGCCCGGGGTCTCAGCTTTCCCGCTGGACTACGACTCCTACTGGAAGTCATCTGCAATAGCCTCTATGGATAAGTTCTACACTGACGATATCGAGCAACTACTCTATTCCATAAAGGGGGGATGGATAAGGCCGATAGAGAGGATCTTCGGGGAGCTGGGGGAAGTGGTCGCTGGGAAGAAGCCGGGGAGGGAGAGCGAGAGGGAGAAGATAATGTGCATGAACTTGGGTTTAGCCTGCCATGATGTAGCCGTTGGGAAGCTCATATATGAGGAGGCGAGGAGGAAGGGCGTAGGGACTCATCTGCCCTGGTTGTGAGGGTAGGATCATGCACTTCAGTGTAGTGAATGAGTTCATAGAGTCCAGAGCGGATGCTTTCTTCGAGATAGCGATTAAGATATGGGAATATGCTGAGCTAGGTTTGATGGAGTTCAAATCCTCAGAGCTCTTAGCCTCAGTCTTGGAGAGGAACGGATTCTCAGTTAAGAGAGGAGTTTCTGGGATGCCTACAGCTTTCATAGCGAGCTGGGGTGATGGAAAGCCAGTCATAGGCTTTCTTGGGGAGTACGACGCTCTACCGGGCCTCTCCCAAAAAGCAGTCCCCTGGAGGGAGCCTCTGGTCGAGGGAGCCCCTGGGCACGGGTGCGGGCACAACATACACGGGACCTCAGCCCTAGCTTCAGCTCTAGCGGTGAAGGAAGCTATGGAGAAGCTAGGCATAAAGGGGACTGTGAGGTTCTACGGGACACCAGCTGAGGAGAACTTCAGCGGGAAGGTTTACATGGCCAGGGATGGCCTCTTCGATGATGTAGATGCTGCCCTCTCCCATCATCCATCCGATATGAACGCCGCAACTCTTCTGAGTAGCCTAGCTGTGAGATCCTGCAGGTTCCAATTCTTCGGAAGGGCTTCTCATGCCTCCGTGTCCCCTGAGGAGGGGAGGAGCGCTCTAGATGGCGTCGAGCTGATGAACATAGGGGTGAATTACCTGAGGGAGCACGTGATACAGGAGGCCAGGATCCACTACATCATAGAGAGAGGGGGAGAGCAGCCCAATATAGTACCGGAGTACGCCAGGAGCTGGTATTACATAAGGGCCCCTGAGGTAGATCAGCTGGAGAGCATATTCGAGAGAGTAGTTGATATAGCGAGAGGAGCCGCTTTAATGAGCGGGACTAAAGTGGATGTTGAGATCTTAGATGCCATGTACAACGTTATCCCGAACGGGCCTATTGCCGCTAAGATAGTTGATAACATGAGATCCCTGGGAGTCCCCGAGCTGAGCGAGGAGGAGAGGAGATTCGCTGAGGAGATAGCTAAGACCATTCCGATACAGACGAAGGAGAATGAGCTGAGGAAATCTAAGAGGCCCGGATGGGAGAGGTTGATCGATAAGTTGATCGATGACGAGGTCCCAGAGCCCTGGGGGGATGGGGATTACATGATGGGCTCCACAGATGTGGGGGATGTCAGCTGGAAGGCCCCTACAGTCGAATTCAATACTGCTGCCTGGGTCTTAGGGACTCCAGCTCACTCTTGGCAGAGCACAGCTCAATCCGGATCCCCTCTAGCGAGGAGATCTTTGATATTCGCTTCGAAAGTCATGAGCTTAACTGCTCTCGACCTCCTCACTGATGAGGATCTGCTAGAGAGGGCGAAGGAGGATCATTCGAGGAGGCTCAGGGGCAGGGCATACAAGCCCCTCATCCCGGAGAGCTTGACTCCTCCCCTGAACTTCTGGAGGGATCAGTTCAAAGTTTAAAATTTTGACGATAAAGTTTCACCCAGATATACCCCATTTAAGTTTTTATGTGCAGCCCAATTCGCGTAGCTGGAGTAATTGTTTAAGAGGAATTATCCATAAAAAATATACAAAAAATCCGATATTGGGAATGCATAGGGATGCTTTCGGCATCCGATAGTTACATTTATAAGTAAGCCTCCCCAGATGCCAAGGGGTCTTCATATGAGGAGAGGTATATCGACCCCGGTTTTAGCCCTACTCCTAATAGTAGTGCTATTAATCGGTGTAGCAATCGGCTACTTCATCCCGAGGCCAGCAGCAGTTCAGACCGTGACAGTAACAGGTGCTGCGACTACCGTAACTGTTACCGCTCCAGCAGCAGGGGGCCTTCCGAGCGAGATACCGTTCGGAGTGATCGTATCCAGGAGCGGTTCTTGGTCCTCCTCAGGCCTTCAGTCGGAGGTCATAGCTAAGATAGCTGAGAACGACATAAATGAGTTCTTGAAATCCATAGGGCAAAACGTTAGATTCAAGTTCTACTTCGAGGATGATGAGACAAATCCAAGCTTGACACTTCAGAGGGCTCAATCCCTCGCTGCAAAGGGGATCAAGGTCATATTCGGATCACTGACGAGCAAACAGACGAAGAGCTTAGCTGAATTTGCTAACACACAGAAGGTCATAGTTGTGAGCTCAGCGTCCACAGCTCCCAGGGAGAGAGTGGCTCCTCCAGGTGGTTACCTATTCAGGTTTACTGCTGAGTCCTCAATTCCTGACTCCAAAGCCCTGCTCAACGTTCTCAAGACATTAGGGATAAAGTACGTCGTCGTCATAACGATAGACGACACATACAACTTGGCAGTTAGGGATGCATTCGTGAGCCTGGCCCCGCAGTACGGCGTCACTGTATTGCTCAATGCAGTGTATCCACCAGATATGAAGGACTTCTCAGCACTATTGGATCAGATGGAGGCTGCTGCCAAGCCTTACATCGATAAGGGGGAGAAGGTGGCTGTATTCGACAACGGATGGCAGGAGGACCTCACACTGCTCCTAACACAGGCTAACGCTAGGAAGAGCTTCCTGCTCAATCTGCAGTGGGTAACTCCAGATACTATATACCCTGCTGATGTCGTGCTCAAGAACGCTGCCGATCTAGCCTCTAAGACGAAAGTCGTATGCGTGCAGTTCACAGCGCCGGATACTCCTCTGAAGAGGAGGATAGTGGAGACTGTCAAGAAGGAGATAGGTATGGAGCCAGATATATGGGCCTTACAAGCATATGATGCTGCTTGGGTGCTCGCTCTATCTACTCTACTGGCTGGGAAGTATGACGCTGATGCTATAAAGGCTGCCATACCCTACGTGGCTAAGATGTACTGGGGAGTGAGCGGGAACCTTGAGCTCAACGAGAAGAACGACAGGAAGTCGCAGAGCGAGGAGATATGGGCTGTAATAAATAACAAGATGGTACTTGTGGGTATGTACGACCCCATTTCGGACAGCATAACCTGGTATCATCCCCTAGGTTCTTAAACCCCACTTTAACCTTTTTTAATTCTGAAGTGGCTGTAGTACGTTCTACAAATCTTGCGATAGATTTTTAAGAAACCGATAAGTCGATCGATAGCTCGAGACTCTGAGGAGGGTACATTCATGATATTGAAAACCGATAAGCTCGTCAAGAGGTTCGGGGGCTTGATAGCTGTTAATGAGGTCAGCATAGGGGTTGAAGAGGGTTCAATAACGCTACTGATAGGTCCGAATGGATGCGGGAAGACCACTTTCGTAAATACAGTGAGTGGCTATTACAAGCCCGATGGTGGCAAGGTCTACTTCATGGGTGAGGATGTTACGGGTTCACCGCTGCACAAGATGTATGAGAAGGGTTTCGTGAGGACCTTCCAGATACCCTCTCCCTTCCTCCAGTTATCTGTGCTAGAGAACCTCCTCCTTGCGGCTAGGAACAATCCCGGTGAGTCCTTCACGAAGCACTTGCTCAAATCATCATGGAAGAATTATGAGATGGAGGCCGTCGATAGAGCGGTTCAAATAATGAAAATCCTGGGTCTAGAGAGCTACTGGGATAAGGAGCCGGCTTCTCTCGATGCTGGAGCCCTGAAGCTAATTGAGATAGGTAGAACTCTAATGTCCGGGGCTAAAATGGTCGTTCTAGATGAGCCAATCGCGGGAGTGAACCCCAAGCTCGCTCATAATATATTCTCGCACATAGTTAAATTGAGGGATGAGATGAAGCTCACTTTCCTGATAATAGAGCATAGGCTCGATATAGCTCTAAAATACGTTGATTTCGTGTATGCCATGCATCAGGGGAGGATAATAGCGAGTGGGACGCCAGATGAGATAGCTAGGAATGAGCAAGTCAGGATGGTGTATATAGGTGGTTGATATGCTGAGGGTCGAGAATCTGAACTCGGGTTATGGGAAGTTACACGTGCTATATGATGTCTCGATAGATTGCGGGAAGAAGGAGATAATCTCAGTGATCGGTCCTAATGGTGCGGGGAAGACGACTCTACTTAATAGCATCTTCGGGATCGCTGACATTTATTCAGGCAGCATAAAGCTCGATGGTGAGGAGATCACGAAGCTACCCCCTCACATCATAGCGAGGAAGGGAGTAGCATATGTGCTGCAGATGATAAACATATTCTCAGAACTCTCAGTAGATGAAAATCTGAGAATCTCGATGGCCCTCTCCGGGGATAAGAGTTCCGATATGCTGGATTATGTGTACGAACTCTTCCCAATACTTAAGGAGAGGAAGAAGCAGAGAGCTGGAACTCTCAGCGGGGGGGAGAGGCAGATGCTAGCTATGAGCATAGGGTTAGTGAGGAACCCGAAGCTCTTGCTACTAGATGAGCCTACGGCAGGCCTTATGCCCCTATACGTGAATCTTATAATGAAGAAAATAGGTGAGATAAGGGATCAGAAGGGTTTGAGTATAGTTTTGGTTGAACAAAACGTTCAGAAGGCTCTTGAAGTTGCTGATAAGGTTTATGTGATCGTGAGCGGTCAGGTGGTCTTCAAGGGCCTGCCCTCGGAGCTCATGGGCGAGAGGGAGATAATGAAGCTTTATTTGGGGATGGGTGATTGAATGCAGATTGCTATCTCCGTTGGTACCTTTATGCAAGCCCTTGTTTGGTCCTCCATACTTTCATTAACCGCTATAGGGATTACTCTACTTTATAGGACTACAAGGGTTCCCAACTTCGCTCACGCATCCTTCGTAACGACTGGCATATATTCATCAACGATAGTCTGGGTTTTCGGCTTCCACCCGTACTGGGGGATACCTCTCGGCTTCATCCTCGGTGGCTTAGTGGCTGTGCTGCTCTTCTACATGCTGGAGCCTCTGAGGAAAAGGAAGGCATCGATATTCCTCCTCATGGTAGCCACTCTCTCCTTCGATATACTCATGTATGGAGTCCTCAACATCCTAGCTGATACACTCCAATTTGAGTTCAAGATACTATCAAGAAACATCTATTTTGTCCCAATGGATTTAGATATAGCGGGAATCAGAGGAATAGTTCTCATCTCACTTGCGGCATTTCTCGTCACGATGATAGCGCTCCAGCTCCTGCTCTACAGGACGAACCTGGGGGTAGCATTAAGAGCGTGCATGGAGAACCCATCGTTAGCGCAGACCTTGGGAATAAATGTCTCGAGGATGCTCCTGATCTCTTGGTTCATAGCGGGAGCTACTGCTGGAGTAGCTGGGGCATTGCTCCCCTTCTATCAGATGTGCAATACCTACACCGGTACTTACTATCTAGCTGAGATGTTCTGCGCCAGTACAGTGGGTGGACTTGATTACCTAATAGGGGCACCTATTGGAAGTTTCCTGCTTGGATTTGCAAAGATATTGCTTCTCTCCTCCCTAGCCTCGGTGGTAGGTCCCGATATAATAAACTACATGATGATAATACCCCTGAGCATATTGGTGATAACGCTCGCAGTATTGCCCACGGGCATAGCTCCCTTAATAATGAAGAGGAGGGGTGTTTGAGATGGAGCAGATATTTGAGCAAATCTTATTGTTCGTCACGAGCTTCATAGCAGTATATTCTGTGTACCTGATAGCTAGCGTGAGCTTGAACATACAGAGAGGATACGCTGGTATTCCGCAGTTCGGGTTGGTCTTCCCCATAGCTGGGGCCGCATACATAATGGGGAACCTCTCCACGAGGCTGGCCATGTGGATCCTCGGGATAAAGACGGAGTTAGATCCGATATACGAGAGCTCGGGTGTGATAGCTCTGATAAACCCCATCCTTAGCTCTAATCCCCTTCTATCGATAGCCCTCTTCATACTATGCTTGATAATCGGTGCGATAGTCGGCGCAATCCTCGGGCTAATTCAGGTCGGTCCAGCGATAAGGCTGAGGATCGATTATCTAGGTTTAACGCTCCTAGCGTTCGGTGAGATAGCGAATGTAATTGCTAGAGCTTATAGGCCATTGATAGGTGGAGAGTACGGAGTTCAGGTTCCATCGGTCTTCGGGTGGGCTGGGAAAAATACTATCGTTGCTATGACAGCTGCCATGCTCATAATAGCCCTGATCATATACGCTTACGCTGAGTACCTGGGGAGGACGCCGATGGGGAGGACTATGAAGGCTATAAGGGATAATGAAGTCGCAGCCGCTGCTTTAGGCAAGAGCTTAGTGAAATACAGGGCCATAGCTATAGTGATAGGATCCGCATTCTGCGGGATAGCCGGTGTCCTATGGGCCTTCTTCAACGGGAGCGTGATGCCAGGGCAGTTCGTGAGGTTCAACTGGACCTTCCTCCCCTGGCTCATGATATTACTTGGAGGCATAGGTAATAACAGGGGTGCGCTCGTAGGTACTACTGTTTTCGTCGCCTTGGACAGGTTCATAACTTACTACAAGCATGAGTTCGTGGGCCTCCTGCCCTTCGATGTGATCTGGCTCTATCAGATCCTCCTCGGTGCTATAACAGCCTTCATACTGATTTACAGGCCTCAGGGAGTCCTTCCTGAGAGGCCATATATACCTAAGGACGTTAGGGAGAGAGTGAAGAACATTATAGCTAGCTCCTCCTAACTCCCTTTTTTATTATTCACCTCAATTTTCCAGCTGGTGATACCTTGGAGGTCCTGGCTAAGCTCGGGGGTTGGGAACCGCCAGCCGGCTGGTTGAGGATAACTACTTTAGAAACGCATACCGAGGGTGAGCCCCTCAGGATAATAACATCGGGGATTCCAGCTATCGAAGGAAGGAGCGTGCTTGAGAAGAGGAGGTACTTCATGAAGAACTTAGATCACATAAGGAGAGCTCTCATCTTGGAGCCCAGGGGTCATGCGGATATGTACGGTGCAGTTATAACTGAACCTTCTCTCCCTGAAGCGCACTTCGGGGTCATATTCATGCACAATGAGGGATACAGTACTGGGTGCGGCCACGCTGTGATAGCTTTAGCTAAAGTAGCTGTCCTTACTGGCATCGTCGATGCTACTGAGCCGCTCACTGAAGTGAGGATAGAGACACCCTCCGGCCTAGTCAGAGCTTACGTGGAGGTCAGGAATGGCGAGGTAGGTAAGGTTAGGTTCAGGAACGTCCCTTCCTTCGTTTACGCTCTAGATAAGGAGGTGGAAGTTGAGGGGATCGGGAGGGTGAAGTACGATGTCGCATTCGGAGGGGCTTTCTACGCTTTCGTCGACTCGGAGCAGTTAGGAGTGAAGTGCGTCCCCGAGGGGTACAGGGAGCTCATAGATACGGGGATGAGGATAAAGAGGGCTGTCATGAATAGCCTGAGTATAGAGCATCCATTTGAGAGGGATCTCAGCTTCCTGTATGGGACTATATTCGTATGCCCACCTGTAGATGAAGCATCCCATAGCAGGCACGTCACGGTCTTCGCTGAGGGCGAGGTCGATAGGTGCCCCACTGGGACCGGGGTCAGCGCTAGGTTACCCCTCTTGCTGGCTAGGAAAGAAATTAGCTTGGGCGAGGAGCTAATATTCGAGAGCATAATAAATACGAAGTTCACGGGGAGGATAGTTGAGAAAGTGAAATATGGGCCTTACGAAGCTGTCATACCCGAGGTGGGCGGAGATGCTCATATAATAGCTAAGAACACTTTCCTCATAGATCCCGAGGACCCCTTGAAATATGGATTCTTCCTGAGATAAACTGAGCACTTACGTAAAGGAAATATACGAAAGGAGGGAACCTCAACTCCTCTTCCCAGAGGAGCACTATAGCCTCTTTTTTATCGTTAAAATTTTTCAAACTATTTCCTCTGCCTTTTGTCGAAACATAATGCTTAAATTTAATATGGATCCATAAGTAGAGCCCCGATTTGGGGGGTTGTACATGTCAGGAGAGGGATCTAGTGGAATTGTTCCAAAGGAAGTTTTCGCGAGGAGGGCGAGCGGCCTAGTAAGGGAGGCCAGTCTTATAGATGCCTTCGCTTTCGGTTTCCTCAATCAGGGGCCAGCTGTCGCTATATGGACATTGCTGAGCTGGGGGATATGGCTCTTCCCATCTGGAGATATATTGAACTCGGTATGGATAGCTACAGCTCTAGGTGTCTTCGGAGCTGCTCTCGTGTGGGGTATCCTAGGGGCATCTATGCCCAGGAGTGGAGGTAGCTACGTCTACAATACGAGGATACTGCATCCAGCGATAGGGATGGCAGTCAGCTTCGCTGAGTACTTCGTCTGGTGGCTCTGGGGGATAATATTAGCTCCATGGGTAGCCGATCCCGGATTAACGACGCTCTTCGGTATGCTCGAGATGCCCGAAGCGGCTGAGTGGTGCGCCTCCCCACTGGGTATGTTCATAATAGCCTCCATAGTGAACTTCCTGGGCTATCTATTCACTTTCTATGGCTTGAGATGGTATCTCTGGCATCAGAGGACGATGATGGTCCTCTCCATAATATTCCTAGTTATCGTCGGTATCATACTGGGCATGCACTCGCACGAGGAGTTCGTGGCAGCTTGGAATGCTATGGCAGCTCAGTACAATTCTCTAGATTATGAGGGTATGATAAGAGCAGCTATGGAGACCGATCCGAGGGTATTCACTCCTACAGCAGCTGTAGTCATGGGGACCCTCGGCTTAGTTGTAGTGAACGCCTGGTGGGCTAGATACGGTCTTGATCTGAACGTCATGGCTGGAGAGATAAAGAGGCCCCAGAGGAACATAATGATAGCTCAGATAAGCTCCGTAGTTGCCCCAGCTATATTCGTCCTCGCGTTCGCGGTGCTCTTCCCGAGCGTCGTAGGAAGGGACTTCATGTACGCTCTCTCGGTAGCTGATAACGTGGGACTCGATGGTTACAAAATGCCCTTCCCGCCTAACTTCATGGGAGTGACTAGAGTCTTCCTGGATCTATCTAACCCGCTGCACTACGCTCTAGCCATAATGGCTGCCCTCAGCTTCATAATATGTGATTACATGTACATTCCTCTGGGTTACGTGGCTGCCAGCAGGATAGCCGTAGCATGGGGTATGGACAGGATGGGGCCCAAGTGGTTCTCCGAAGTGAATCCAAAGTGGGCATCACCCGTGAAGAACTTGACTTTCTTCTTCATAGTCTCCGAGCTCGGGATAGCTTTGTATACCTTCGGAGGGGCTGGTCCGATATCTTCACTGGACTGCCCGGCTACGGAGGGCATCTCCTTATGGGGAGTTACCGCATTAGGTGCTCTCATATTCCCATTCGTCAAGAAGGTCAAATCCATATGGGAGACCTCGCCTTACAGGAACTGGAGGATAGGGCCCCTGCCCATAATAACGATAGCTGCTGCAATAGATCTGATAAACATTGCGATAATAGAGTACTTCTACTACACGACTCCTGAGCTAGAAGGAATAACGCCTGAAGGATTAATAGCCTTCTTATTCGTTTGGACGGGCGGTATGCTCTGGTGGGCATACTGGAGATGGAAGAACAAGAAGGAGGGCATAGATATAGATCTTGCATGGAAGGAGCTCCCTCCGGAGTGATCCTCCCCACACTATATTTTTTATAAGGAGATGATTTGCGGTAGAAGGGTGGTAATATGACCAGGATACTCTTCGTGACTGATGTTCACGGCTCTGAATACGTATTCAGGAAATTCCTAAATGCGATCCCTATATACAAAGCCGATGTAGGCATACTCCTCGGGGACTTAGCCGGTAAGCTCTTAGTACCGATAGTGAGGAACCCCGATAACACTTATGTGAGCACTTTCTTCGGGGGGACTTACAAGTTCAAGGAGAAGGAGCTTGATGATGTCAAGAAGAGGATCTCTATAGCCGGCTACTACCCGATAATCGTGACTAAGGAGGAGTTGGATGAGATAGAGAGGAATCCTGAATTGAAGGATAGGCTCTTCGTCGAGAACATAAAGGCTAGGTTGAGGAGCTGGATCAAGCTCGCTGAGGAGAGGTTGAAAGGTAAAAATGTGAAGATATTCATATCGGCAGGGAACGATGATCCGCTGGAGATAGAGGAAGTCCTCAATGAGAGCGATTTCGTGATAAACGTTGGCATGAAGAAGGTCTGGGTCGATGAGCATCATGAGATGATAACGCTGCCCTACTCCAACCCGACCCCCTGGAACACGCCTAGGGAGGTCCCAGAGGAGAAGCTCGAGGAGATGATAGAGGATCTAGTCAAGAAGATAGAGAACATGGAGAATGCTATATTCAACTTCCACGTCCCTCCATACGATTCGGGCTTAGATCTAGCCCCAAAGCTCTCTAAGGACTTAACGCCTTCCGTCAGCGAGATGATACCCGTCGGTAGCGTAGCAGTAAGGAAGGCTATAGAGAAGTATCAGCCGATGATGGGGCTTCACGGCCACATACACGAATCCAAAGGATTCTGCAATATAGGGAGGACCATATGCTTCAACCCGGGAAGCGAGTACGGTGAGGGGATACTCAAAGGAGTTTTAGTAGATATAGAGAGGGGGAAGGTCAAAGGTTACTCGTTCGTGTCCGGGTGAGATCATGAAGAGGTTCAGGCTACCTTCCGAGATACCGATAGAGGAGTATCCATCTCCCGAGGAGTTCATAGATGAGGCTACTGCTATAGTCGAGGGGGCTAAGGAGAGGGGCATCACTCTCAGAGTGATAGGGGGAATGGCCATCTACATGCACAGCAAGGAGTATGAGGATCTATGGAAGAGGCTCAAGAGACTCGGAGCTAAGGTATTCACGGATATAGACTTAGCTGGCTATTCTAAGGAGAGGGATAAGATAGCTAAGTTCTTAGCTGAGAGGGGATACGAGGTAGATCAGAGGCTCCTCATGTATTACGGTAGGGTGAGGCAGATCTATTACAGCGATAGGATACCGATGGTCGAGGTCTTCTTAGATAGGCTGGCGATGAACCACACGATAGAGTTCAAGGGGAGGCTTGAGAAAGATCCGTTAACGCTTCCATTAGCTGAACTCCTCTTGGAGAAGCTTCAGATAGTCAGGATGAATGATAAGGACTTCAAGGACTCCATAGTTCTCCTTAGAGCTCATGAGTTCGGTTGGGATGATAACGATAAGATAAACTTGGAGGCATTCAAGATACAGGGCCTATTCGATGACTGGGGGTTCTGGTATACAGTGACGACGAACCTCCAGCTGCTCAGGAGCAAATTGGACGAATATGATATAGAGGAATCCCACAAAGTCGTGGTGAGATCCAGGATAGATGAGCTCCTCAAATACCTGAATGAGACTCCCAAATCCAAGAAGTGGGAGAAGAGGGCTAAGATAGGGACGAAGGAGAAGTGGTACAACGAGGTGGAGGAGTGGCATTAGAAAGGGCTCTGAGGGGTATGGAAGAGAGAAGCATTATTGATGAAGCTAGGAGGAAGGGTATCTCGGGCCCAGATACCTCCCAGAGGATCCCGCCTAAATATGAGCCGGCTGAGTGGGATAAGCCCGTGAGGATAGTGACGGTACCGAAGGCAGTTGCTCTCCTATCCCTAGCTGTGAGCTCACTGATCGCAGTGCCGAAGGAGACTTCAGCTAGGGAGAAGAGAGCTATGTAGTATAGCGAGATCAGGATGAATGCAGCGTAAGCTCTTGAGAAGATCCATAGCAGGGAGAAGATACCTGAGGAGACGAAAGATAGCATTAAGCCCCTCAATCCCCCTATTTTCATCACGAGGGAGCCCGCGGCGATGCTCGCGATTGATGTGAGGAGCTGAGCTGAGAAGAACATCCTCTCTATCTCCTCTAAAGAGAAGTACATGAGCTTCTCAGCGTAGATGGGTATTAGGGGGGAGATTATCCCATTGGCTAATTGGAACACTGAGAGGGAGATGAGGAGGGGTATGAGAGTCAATCCGAAGCTGGAACTCTCCTCCATTTTAGGGGGTTCCTTAAGCAGTGCAGCTCTAGCTGCGAGACAGGAGAGGCTCACCACTATCCCCAGGATGAAGAGGGGGTCGAATCCATAGGATGGGATTATGAGGGATCCCAGAAGGGGACCGACAGCCCAGCCCAGGTTCATGAGGAAGTTGTAGAACCCGAATGCTCTAGCTACTCCCAGCTTCTCCGAGGACTCAGCTATCATCGAGCTGAAGGATGGGTTCTGGAGGCCGGCGAAGAAGGAGGATATAGCTACTGCTAAGGCGACTGCGAGCCAGTCCTTGAGTAAGAGCATTGAGATGAAGAAAGGTACGAACGTAGATGTCGATAGCAAGATAATTACCTTCCTCCCGAACCTATCTGAGAGGAGGCCTCCTGGTAGTTGGGAGAGGGCCCAGGCTACATTTACCAGAGAGAAGCTAATCCCAACTTCTGCTACGCCGGCCCCCAGCCTCTCCAAGTAGAGGGGGAGGATCATCCACCACGAGCTAAAAGCTACATCTATCGCGAAGGAGGTTATTGAGAGCACCGATACGTTTCTAGAGCTCACAGCGCATCCCCATACCTATTGGCTCAATCTATTTAACCTCTATCACCTGGGTTCCAAGAACCAGAGAGCTCAACTCGCGGAGGAGATTAAAATAATGGGGACCTTCGGATCCTTCAGTTTTAAATTCTAGGAGCTTATGATGAAATTGTATGAAGAGAGTGGTGATCATAGCGAAGGGAGAGGTTCAGAGAGTCGGCTACAGGGATGAGGTGGAGAGGATCGCTAGGAAGCTGGGCCTCACCGGTTACGTTGAGAACCTGAAGCCTTACGATGTTATGATAGTAGCGGAGGGAGATGAGGAGAGGCTTAAACAGTTCATCGAATTGGTGAAGATACAGAAGTTCCCTATATTCGTTGAGAATCTCGAAGTTACCTGGCAAGAGGCGACAGGGGAATTCAGCTTCTTCGAAATAAGGAGAGGAGATTGGACGGAGGAGCTCTTCGAGAGGCTGGACGCAGCTGGGAGGCTCCTCTATAGGAACGTGGAGCTGAGCGAAAAAGCGGTTGAATTAGGGGAGAAGAACTTGAAGTTGAGCGAGAGAGCGGTTGAATTAAGCGAGAGAGCTGTGGAGTTGGGAGAGAAGAACTTGAAGTTGAGCGAGAAAGCAGTAGCACTGAGCGAGAGGACGGTTGAGCTGGGAGAGAAGAACTTGAAGCTGGGGAGGGCAATTCTGAAGGCGATAAGGGAGGAATCTGAGAAGACGAGGGAGGAGATAAGGTTACTTAGAGGTGATCTCAGGGAGTACATACAGGAGAACCTCAAGGAGATACGGGATAGGATAGTAGAGATAGAGAAGGCGCTTAAGAGGGCCGGAATAATGTGAACTGATTAAAGGGCATCTTTTTAGGAGCCATGGCCCTTCATATTGTTAACGTGGATTGAGACGCCTCCTATTCACATTAAGCTCCGGATTCCCCGAGCTTCATCCAAAGCGTGAAGCTAGCGATAGTTCGAGGCTACGTAGGACATGATCTATGCGAGGATCAGCTCGCGAGTGAAGAGCTTGCTTATGCGGAGGAGAACGTAAAAGGAATGCGAAGCTCAAAAGAGGATTCAGAGTCCATTGGGAAGCTTTTTCGAATGAACCAGAGGTTGAAAGACCTCAGGATTATCTTTCTTCCGCTCTTCGCAACTCGGAGTTGTGAGAGCTCCATCGATACTTACTGGAGTCATTTGGTATTAATATCGTCGATTATGGTACGATTAACGTAACCAGCATGCTTAAAATATGATTTTAGTCGCGTTGGATAAGAGGTGATTCGCATTGAAGGTATCGATATTCGGAGCATCCGGGTACACGGGCGGCGAGCTGCTCAGGATATTAGTCAATCACCCGGGCATAGAGCTATCTTTTTTAACATCCAGGGAATATGAAGGCAAGCCTGTTCACCTAGTTCACCCTCATCTGAAGGGGCTCCTCAAGTCGAAGTTCTCATCTATGAGTGAGGCGATGAGAGGGGACTATGACCTCGCTTTCCTCTCCCTGCCTCCGGGCATCTCAAAGGATCTGACGCCAAAGTTACTAGAGGTTGGGATCAAGGTCGTTGATCTGAGCCCGGATTTCAGGCTGAAGGATCCCGAGCTATATGAGAGGTGGTACGGATGGAAGCATCCCTTCCCGGATCTCCTGGAGAGATCGGTTTACGGGATCCCTGAGTTCAATAGGGATGGGATAAGACACTCTTCTCTAGTAGCCGCACCGGGCTGTAATGCTACATCCACTCTTCTGGCCTCAGCACCCCTTGCCAGCCTCGGTGCAAATCGCCTCATAGCGGATCTGAAAGTTGGGAGCAGTGAGGCAGGTTCTAAGCCCTCCAAGGGATCTCATCACCCTGAGAGGAGTCATGCTATAAGGCCTTATTCCCCTTCGGGGCACAGACATCAGGCGGAAGTTGAACAAGAGCTCAGGAAATTAAATGCATCCATCAAGGTCAGCATAATCCCTCACTCCGTCGGGGCGGTGAGGGGCTCCTTCGCCAGCGTTTATGCTCTAATTGATGTCGATGAGGAGACTCTATGGAGGGAATTCGCCAAGCTATACTCCAATGAGCCCTTCATAAGGATAATGCCGAGAGGTACGTTCCCCGATGTCAAGAACGTTATCGGTAGCAATTTCGCGGACCTCGGTTTCTCGAGCGATGAGGGATTCGGTAGAGCGACTGGCTTCGCTGCCATAGATAACTTGATGAAGGGGGCGGCGGGGCAGGCTGTACAGTGCATGAACCTAATGCTCGGATTCAAGGAGACGGAAGCTCTCCTCATCCCTCCCCTGAGGCCTTGAGGTGTTAGCATGCTTGTCGTCAAGGTAGGAGGTAGGGCTCTTCGAAACTTGAGGGAGATATGCAGGGACCTAGCTAAATATGAGTTCATACTCGTTCACGGAGGGGGAGATGAGGTCAGCGATGTATCGAGGAGGATGGGCATAGAGCCGAAGTTCGTGACGTCCCCCTCGGGCCTGAGGAGCAGGTACACTGATGAGAATGAGATAGAGGTATATGTAATGGTGATGGCCGGGAAGATAAACAAGTTGATCGTGAACGAGCTCCTGAACCTCGGCATCAGGGCGGTCGGCATCTCAGGACTGGATGGTCCCACTCTTATAGCTGAGAGGAAGGAGAGGATAATCGTTCAGGAGGGCGGAAGGAGGTTCGCGATCCCAGGTGGTTATACCGGCAGGATAGTGGAGGTTAGAAGGGATCTCATCGATAGCCTCACTAGATCCGGCTACAGCGTGGTTATTTCACCTATCTCGAGGGGGAAGGGAGGGGAGATTCTGAACGTGGATGGAGATCAGGCTGCGGTCAGCATAGCTGAGGCTATGCTTCCCGAGGGCCTGGTGATCCTATCGGATGTGGATGGTGTCATCGTCGATGGCGAGGTCAGGAGGGTAATCTGGGCAGATGAGATAGGGTCTATCGAGGGAATAGGGGGAGGGATGTTGAGGAAGTTGATGATGTCCGCTAAAGTAGCTGGGTTGACACGCGTCTTGATAGCGAACGGCCTGAGGGACGAACCGGTGACCAGAGCGTTGAGGGGAGAGGGCACATCCATCGAAGTCAGGTAATGAGTTTTACATTATTTTCCGATATTCGTACCTATAGGTGCGATAGTAATGCTTATATTTTCGAGTGTTCGCATCTCTGGGTGCGAACATGGAGGCGAGATGTCCGGTATGTGGTTCGACTCTCGAGGTCCCGGATGACGCGATCCCGGGAGAGCTAATAGACTGTAACTCCTGCGGAGCCCTTCTTGAGGTCTTCAATGATAACGGAGCCATTTCCCTAAGGGAAGCAGGGGGAGTGCTCGAGGATTGGGGAGAATGAGGGTAGCTCTGGTCTACGAGAGGCTGAGGGAGGAGGAGTCCCAGATACTGAGGGCCATGGAGAGGCTAGGTGTTGAGGGAGTCCTGCTTCATCTACCATCGAATCACTACAGATTGGAAGCTAGAGCCTCGGAAGCTGATGTAGCCCTCATCAGGACGATGAGTCATACTAATTCAGTCGCTTCCTCGGAAATTTTATCGAATCGTGGGCTGAAATGCGTTAACTCCCCTGAGGTCATAAGGGTATGCGGCGATAAGCTCCTAACCTCCCTCAAGTTGATTAGCTCGGGCATACCTACCCCTAAGACAGCTGTAGCCTTCTCCCCGGAGGGAGCTTTGAGGGCAGCTAAGGAGATGGGCTTCCCCGTCGTAGTTAAGCCCGTCAACGGGAGCTGGGGGAGGTTAGTCTCGCTGGCTAGGGATGAGGAGGAACTGAGGAGCATAATTGAGCATAGGGAGGCGATAGGCTCCCCTTACTATAGGATACACTACATTCAGGAGTACATCGAGAAGCCGGATCGTGATATAAGGGCTTATGGGACTGATAAAGAATTTATAACAGCTATATATAGGATATCAAATCACTGGATAACTAATACAGCTAGAGGAGCTAGAGTTGAGCCCGTGAGAGCTACTGAAGATCTCAGGGATCTAGTCTTGAGGACATGTGAAGCTCTGGGCGGAGGTTTCTTGGGCATAGATATAGTTGAGGATAGGGAGAGGGGTCTTATGGTCCTAGAAGCAAATGCAGTGACTGAGTTCAAGAACGCGGCGAGGGCTACTGGAGTTGACATCGCTGGGGAGCTAGTTAGGTACGCGGTGTCTGGATGTTCATGAGGTTCCAGGCTCATAGGGGCTTGAAGCTCGTCAGGGGAGAGGGCCAGTACGTCTGGGACTCCGAGGGCAGGAGGTACTTGGATGCGCATACCGGTCACGGGGCCGCTTTCCTCGGGCACAGGCCTAGGAAGGTCGTTGATGCCATAAAGGAGCAGTTGGATAAGCTGATGGTGGCATCCACCACTTTCTCGACAGATGCTATGGAGGATTGCCTCTCTTCCCTGGGCAAGATACTCCCGAGCAAGCTCAATAACGTTTACTTCCAGAACAGCGGTGCTGAAGCAGTCGAACTGGCCCTCAAGCTAGCTTTCAAAGCCACAGGGAGGAGGGGTCTTCTCTCCTTCAGGAACGGATTCCATGGCAGGACTCTAGGGGCCCTCTCAGTCACTTGGAACAGGGAGTACAGGGAGGGCTTACCCCTCCTCAGGGCTGAGTTCGGGGAGTTCAACGATATCTCCTCGGCGGATCTGATAAATGATGAGACGGCTGCAGTGATATTGGAGCCTGTCCAGGGTGAGGGGGGCATAGAGCCCTCGAGACGCGATTTCCTGGTCGAGCTAAGGAGGGCTTGCGATGAAGCTGGAGCTGTGCTCATATTCGATGAGGTGCAATGCGGTTTCGGTAGGACTGGAGCCACTTGGGCCCATCAGAGCAGGGGGGTTGAGCCGGACATATTGATAGCTGGGAAGAGCATAGCCTCGGGATTCCCGATAAGCTTGGTAGCCGCTAGGGATTGGGTAATTGAGGGCTTGAGGGCTGGATTCCACGGGAGCACTCACGGCGGCAATCCCTTAGCTTGCGCTGCCTTAAAAGCTTCTATAGAGCTCTTCATCGAGGAAAACGTTCCAGAAGCAGCGAGGAAGAAGGGCAAGTCTCTGGCTTCTATGATAAGCGAGTACGCTGAGCCCAAGGGGGAGGGTCTGATGCTGGGCGTGAGGGTTAAGCATCCCGGCAGAGCTATAAGATCCCTCCAGGCCTCGGGGGTACTAGCTCTAAAGGCCGGGGAGGATATGGTTAGGTTACTCCCCCCTTACTGCATAACTGAGGAGGATTGCTCCTTCCTATCCGGGAGGCTCAAGAGGGTCCTGAGTGAGCAAAGTAGCTGAAGTGCTCCTAGCTTTACTGAAGGCCTACAGTCCGACTGGAAGGGAGAAAAATGCTGAGAGGGTCCTAATTGAAGTAGCCAGGGGCCTGGGGCTCGAGGCCCATTCGGATGGAGTCGGTAATGTGATAGCTTCGAAGGGGGATAGTTGCATCATGCTGCTCGGCCACTACGATACTGTGCCCGGGAAGTTGAGAGTCAGTGTCCGGAAAGGGACAGTATCCGGAAGAGGGGCTGTTGATGCTAAGGGCCCTCTGGCCGCTATGCTGGTAGCGGCCTCTTTATCTGAGAGGCCCGTGAGAGTCGCCGCTGTAGTGGGGGAGGAGGGAGATAGCAGGGGAGTCAGGGAGCTATTGAGGGGGGAGCTGCCCCCTTACGTGATAGTGGGCGAGCCCACGAATACAGTGGGAGTGGCGATAGAGTATAGAGGAGGGGCCAAGCTCATTCTGAGGTGCAGAGCGAGCGGAGGGCACTCCTCATCCCCCGGGGATTCGGCCATAGAGAAGCTGATCTCATGCTTGGAGAGGATTCAGGGGAGCTTGAAGGGGATAGAGGGGGTCAGCTTGAGGCCGACTGTGATGAGGGGAGGGGAGTATGAGAACGTGCTGCCTAGGAGAGCTGAGTGCACTCTGGATCTGAGGTTCCCAGTGGGCCACTCACTTCAGGAGATCCTAGAGCGGATTGAAATCGAGGATGGATGCGATATAATCCTGAAGGGATCCGTGGATCCTGTCTCAGTCAGGCCGACGGATCCTGTCCCGAGGGCCTTAACTAGAGCTATAATAACGTCTGGAGCTAAGCCTATCCTACTCAGGAAGCTTGGATCAAGCGATATGAATCATATTTCGAATTACGTGAGGAGCTGCGCAGCTTACGGTCCCGGAGATTCATCTTTAGCTCACACGGACAGGGAGAGAATTCAATTGAAGGATCTGGAGTTCTCAGTAGCGGTTTATAAGAAAGCGATAGAGATGCTGAGCGATTCCTTCAGCTCAATCGAAGCTACTCACAGCAATTTTTGATAATGTAGTTCTCCCTCAAACGCTCATTTCCTCAGCTTATATTCACTGATTCATTCAAGCGATTTTTCATCAGCATCGGTCTAGGCGCATCTATTATCGCTACGCCTGACGAGAATATGAAAGCAGTTTTATACTCGGTCCACGGGAGATCGAGATGCCTAAGTTCGTCGAGCTCCTCGAACTCAAGAGGGAGCTGAGGGATCAGCTGGAAAGGAAGCTCACTCAAAGGGAGAGGAATGAGGCTTTAGCTGATTCTCATTCGAGGCGAGAGCCTAGGATGTGCGGGCTCACAGTGCATCCCGGGAGGGGCTGCAGTTTAGGTTGCAAATACTGTTACGTGGAGGATATGGGGATAAGGGGGCCTCCCGAGAGCTACAAGCTCAGCGGTTTGCAGTTAGTTTACGCGATACTATCGAACCCATTCTTCCTCCCCTCGGAGCAGGGGACTATGCTCGCCTTCGGCTCCATAACGGAGCCCTTCTTACCCGGTATAAGGGAGAGGACCTTCGAGTACTTGAGGGCCGTGAGCGAGCTCCTGGGGAACCCTACACAGATATCGACGAAATTCTACATAGGAAAGGAGGAATCCAGGATTCTAGGTGAGATAGATCCTAAATTGAGCGTCCTCGTTACGATACCTTGTTTGAGTAAAGCTGAGGTGATTGAGCCATATGCCCCGAGGCCGGAGCTCAGGTTCCAAACGATAAGGAACTTGAGGGATGAGTCCATACACACCTCCCTCTTCCTCAGGCCCATAATCCCGGGAGTGGCTGATTTGGATGGACCTAAGATAATAGAGAACGCTAAATCGGCTGGCGCCAATGGGGTGGTCTTGGGGACCCTCAGGGTGACCCCCAGCATCCTAGAGAGGCTTAGAGAGGCTGGAATTCATGAGCTGGAGGAGCTACTGACTTCAAAAAACATTAAGAGGGGGAGGCAGGTCCCCATAGATACCTCCTCGATTAAATCCTCCTTGAGGAGGGTAGCTCTGAGAGCTGGATTGAGGGTCTTCCCCGCGGCATGCTCAGCCAATATGGATTCTCATTCCTTAGGTTGTTATGCTTGTTCCTTCGGCCCCTGCTTCGGCGAGCTCCCACCTATAGATCCTGAGGACATAAGGGAGGGGCTCATGAGCCTGGGCATAGCTGCGGATGTCTATGTGAAAGGGGAGCGCCTGATCCTCCGAGTCAGGGGAGGGGTGAGGAGGGAGAAAGTCGCTAAGTACTTAGTGAGGGCTTTCGCCAGGAGGATGGTATCTACGATGAGGACTTGAGCCTTAGGAGAGCGTTCACGTTCCATTCATGCACGCTTTTCCTCCTCTTATCTATATAGATGCCCAGCTTCCTCGCTTCCTCGATGCTTATACCAGCTCTCTCGAGTTCACCTAAACTGAAGCCCCTTCCAACCCTCTTCCTCTTGAATCGCTTCGTCGAGGTGAGCACTAAGGGGCTCAGCGGCCTCATAGGGCTACTCACACCTCAGATTAATAAATTTGAAGCCCAGAGTCGGCCTTCCAAATATATAAAAATTTTAACGAATGCTAGGATTCATATAACGATAAAGCTTATTAAGTTCCCCTCCCAAATAACATATGCCGATATACGTAATCAAGAGGGATGGTAGGGGAGAGGAGTTCTCACCTGAGAAGATAGTTGTGAGCTGCCTGAAGGCCGGAGCTCCCCTGGATGTAGCTAGAAAGATAGCTAGGATCATTGAATGCGATTTACTGAAATCAGGAATCAATGAGGTGACTACTAAGGATCTAATGAAGAGCGTGCTCAGCTACTTGAGGCAGGAGAATGAGGAGTGGTACAGGAACTGGATAGTCTTCGATAGGGCTGTGAAGAAGAGGAAGAGCGAAGAATGAACTATCTCGCCCTAAAGGAGAGATTTTCAGTTACAAAAAAGATTTTTTATAGTATTTCATCCAATTTCACGATTATCGCTCCCTTCCTGACCATCTCCTCCTTAGCTCTCTCCTCATCCTCGGGGGAGATGCCCTTAATCGCCTCCTCCACTACTAGCACTTCGTAGCCTGAGCTCAACGCATCCATGACAGTTGCCCTCACGCAGTACTCGGTCGCAACCCCTCCGACGAAGAGCCTCCTAACACCCCTCTTTCTAAGCACATCATCGAGGTCAGTCCCCTCGAACCCGGAGTATGCCTCCTTATCCCTCTCCGTTGCTTTAGAAATTATTATAGAGTCCCTAGGTATCCTCAGATCCTTGTGGAACTCAGCTCCCTCAGTCCCGGCGACGCAGTGAGGGGGCCAGGGCCCTCCCCTCTCCTTGAAGGATATGTGATCCCTCGGGTGCCAGTCCCTAGTCAGGATTACCGGGAGCCCCCTGCTCTCGAACCTCCCGATCAGATCGTTCAGGGGCTTAACTACGGAGTCGCCATCTGGCACCGGGAGGGGACCTCCTGGCATGAAATCCCTCTGAACATCGACTATCAGGAGAGCTGAGCGATCAGTTATCGCCACCCTCATCAGGATCTCCTCCCGGTATATATGCTCTCACTATACCCTTGCTCTCGAACTTCATAAATATCTCTCGAGCCTTCCTCAGGCCCCTCATCAGATTCTCGAAGTACTCCTGGGGGCTCATTTTTAGGAGAGCGGAGGATTCAGCTATCTCGCTCCCTCCCCTGACCCAGACCGTTACAGCTCCCTCATAAACAGCGGCCCTTATGTGCGTAGCTACAGGCAGCCCGGCCGGGAGGAAAGCGTATCCCTCAGCCCTGGGGCTCGCTAGGAAGCCCAGGGCCTCCATCTCAGATATGAGCATCGAGATCAGGTTCTTTATCTCCTTCTGGGGGAGGTAAGCGTACAATTCGACATTGAGCTCCTCAAATCCCATAAGATTCCGGCCGAGATGAAGGATAAAAATGTTTATGGTTTTATTATATCTAGGGCTTTGAGGTTCAGCTCCCTCACTTCCTTCGGTATCGGAATGTAGCCCCTTATGACCTTCTCCTGCCCCTCAGTATTCACGTACTTTATGAACTCCTTTATCGCTGCCACTTTGTCCTCAGGATAGCTTGTGTAGAAGAGCAAATGGCTGAACGATGCTATCGGGTAGGAGAGCTTCCCTGGGGCGTAGAGCATAGCGTCCAGATCTCCACTGAAGTCACCATCGGGGCTAGATGGCAATTTCGCCAGAGCTCCTCTGGCCGCTTCCATTATAGTCGTCTCATTAGCCATGACGAAGTAGCCTTCCCTGTTCTTTATCAGGGCAGTCGGCATGTTGAGCTCAACAGCGTAATTGAGCTCCACATAGCCTATAGAGCCCTCAGTAGTCCTGAGGGCTTCAGCAACCCCCTGATTCCCCTTGCCACCTACTCCGTTCCCGAGCTTATCCACGGGCCACTCTATTGACTTGCCCACTAGTTCCTTAGGCCAAACGTTCGGAGCTGCCTTGTGAAGGAAGTTCGTGAATACCTCAGTTGTCCCGCTAGAATCAGACCTATGGACAGCTATTATCCTCTTATTCGGGAGATTTATCTCTGGATTCAGCTTCCTGATCCTCTCATCGTTCCAGTACTGTATCTCACCTTTGTATATGAGGGCTATCGTCTCAGCATCCAGCTTCAGTCCCTTGGCTCCGGGGAGGTTGTAAGTCACGACGACGGCGCCTATTACGAATGGCATCTGGACGAACTTACCCTTCCACTCCTCCCACTTCGCCTTAGATATGGGAGGATCTGATGCAGCGAAATCCACTACTTTCGTGAAGAACTGCTCCTGTCCAGTTCCGCTTCCAGTCGGGTTGTAATTGATCGATATGTCCGGGTGCTTCTTCGTGAAATCATCTATCCAGGCCGCTATTTGAGGATAGGGGAAGGTAGCTCCCGAGCCAAGCAAACTCACCTTCTTGGCCGGCTTGGTCTCACTCGGCCCTGTCGTAACTGTCGTCGTGACCGTAGTTGTAGCTGTTGCCGTAACTGTCGTCTCTGGCTTGGTCGTCGTCTTAGGAAGCGTGAGCAGGACTATTGCTCCTGCCACTAGGACGAGGGCCAGCAATAATATCGCTATCACAGTGCGACTCATATGACCCCCTGAGTTACACCATTTTGGAAATTTTATAAACACTTCGTAAGTAAATTACTTAATCGAGGTCTTCTATATTATCTATATAGATTTTTGCTCTATTATATAGAGTGGGTATCTGGATGCAAGGTTTTATTTTCCTAAATTACTGTATCTAGGATGAGGATGAGCAAGCTCTACATAAGGAACCTCCAGCTCACCGGAAATGCTACTTACACGGTCTCGGTCCCCAAGGAATGGGTGAAGATGCTGGGGCTTGATAAGGGATCGAAGATATATCTAGAGGAGATGCCAGATGGCTCCCTGAGGATCTACAGCAACCCGACTAAAGAAACGCCCACGCTATCTAAGGAGATGGAACTGGGGAAAGGGGATGATGTGGAGAGCTTCGTGAGGAGGATAATAGCTGCTTATTTAGCTGGCTTCTCTATAGTCACTCTGAAGTTCGATCCCGAGCTGAGGGATCTGGCCATAAGCGTGAGGAGGATGCTAGAATCATCAGTCCTCGGGTTCGATGTCCTCAGGGAGAGCAAATCTGAGTTCACGTTCTATACTGTGATAGATGAGGATAGCATGAAGTTGAGCGATGCTCTAGCTAAACTGAGGGAGGATACACACTATATGCTCGAGGACACGCATTCTGGGATGCGGAACTTGGATCAGAACGTATTGAGGGGGGTCATAGAGCAGGATCAGATCGTGGATAAGCTTTACTTACTCATAACGAAGCAGATCACCAGCATGCTCATGAGACCGTTCAAGATAAAGGATTATGGACTTGAGAGCGCTGCGGAAGCTCCTCACATATTCCTAGCCGCCAGGTCCATGGAGAGGATATCTGATCACGCTGTCCTACTTGCTAAAGAATCCCTCAACATGATTTCAGAGGGGAGGGAGTTCCCCGATTGGATCTTGAATGAGCTCAGGGAGTCGATAGATCTCTTCGACAGCTCCACGAGGCTCTTATTCGAGCTGGATCAATGGGAGGCCGATGAAGTAGCTAGAAGGATAAATGAAGCTATTAGATCCTTGAAGGGCAGGAGCGTGAGCGATAGCTGGCTTCAGATACTGGTTAATAGCATAGAGAGGGTCCTGGGTTACAGTATGAACATCATTGAGGCCGTGATAGACATAAGCTTGATAAGGGAAGCGGTGAAGCAGAGCGAATGATTATAAGGATCCCGGTATCCTAGGGCTAGAGAGCATGAGGTTCGACGGGAAGGTGGCTCTAGTAACTGGAGCCTCTAGGGGGATAGGTAGAGCGATAGCCCTGGCCCTAGCTAGGGAGGGGGCGAACGTAATCGTGAATTACTCTAGGGATGACGCTAAAGCTAGGGAAGTAGTGGATTCCGCAAAGTCCCTAGGGAGCAGGGCTATAATGGTGAGAGCGGATGTCTCGAATCCAATGCAGATCGAGGAGATGGAGAGAGTAGTGAGGGAGGAGTTCGGTAGGCTCGATATATTAGTTAATTCAGCTGGGATCACCCTCAGACGCCCCCTGGAGGAGGTGCCGTATGAGGAATGGAGAAGGGTCATGGAGGTCAATCTGAATGGGGCTTTTTACGTGATGAGGGCCTTCTTCAAGCTCATGGCGGATTCAGGTGGGGGGAGTATAATAAACATAGCTTCAGTAGCTGGTTACATACCTATGGTCGGTTCCGGGGCCTACAGTCCATCTAAAGCCGGCTTGATAATGCTAACTGAACTCGCTGCGGCTGAATGGGCTGAGTACGGGATAAGGGTCAATGCTGTATGCCCGGGGCCTATCGAAACGGATATGCTGAGGGAGGAGTTCACTGAGGAGCAGCTCGAGATAAGGAAGAGGCTGATCCCCCTAGGTAGGCTGGGGAGGACTGATGACGTCGTGAAGCTCGTGCTCTTCCTGGCTTCGGAGGACTCGAGCTATATAACTGGAGAGTCCTTCATAGTGGATGGGGGAATGGCCGTGAGCTACTACCTCCTCATGGAGAAGCTCTTCAAGGTAGGGAAGAAGATCTTGGAGCAACCCTGAGCCGCCCCGACGTCCATGAGCGATCCCTCTCGGCGGCTAAAACTCATTAAAATTTAAGGGGCTGCGGCTAGCAAATTAAAGTTAAAGATATCTCCCTTTTACTGTGAACGTTTTATCCGACGGGGCGGGTGAAAAATTTTATATGTTATTCCCCTCCACCTCCCCCCAGGTGCGGCATGGAGGTAAGCGATCCGTTCTTCTGGATCCTGTTCCACGGGGTGATAATAACATTCCTGCTGATAGACCTTAGGCACTACCGCCACGTTGAGATGAGCTTCAGGGACAGCTTGAAGTGGGTCCTGATATGGGTATCGATAGGCCTGAGCTTCTCCTTCCTAATATTTCACAATTATGGGGTTGATGAGTTCATAAAATATATAACAGCTTACGTGACGGAGTACCTTCTCTCGATGGATAACGTATTCGTCTTCCTAGCAATCTTCACATACTTCGCGGTGCCTTACAACGCTAGGCCCCTCGTCCTGTTCCTCGGGATAATCTTCGCAGCTCTATTCAGGGCCACCTTCATAATCGTCGGGGTCACCCTGCTCCAGACTTACCACTGGATGGTTTACGTATTCGGAGCCGTCCTCATATACTCCGGCTATAAGATGGCGAAAGGAGGGGCTGAGAGCGTTGATCCGGGGAAGAATAGAGTCGTGCAATTCGCTAAAAAGTTCCTGCCTCTGACTCATGAATACGAGGGGCAGAAGTTCATCGTGAAGAGGTCTTCCTCCAGGTTCTTCACTCCCCTCATATTGGTGCTGATAGCGATAGAGACTACTGATATAATGTTCGCTTTCGATTCGGTACCAGCAGTCCTAGCCATAACTAGGGAATTCTTCACGGCTTACACATCCAATATAATGGCTATCCTCGGCTTGAGGTCCCTCTACTTCCTACTGGAGCATGGAGTCAGGAGGCTCAAGAACCTGGGGAAGGGATTGGCGGTCTACTTAGTGTATTTGGGAATAGCGTTCCTACTGACCGCTTTCGAGATAGACATACCTTCATGGGTCTCCCTGGCTATTATAGGCACTATACTCCTCTGGGCATATCTGACTTCTAGGGGGGAGGCTGAGTAACAACTTTTTATTATTTCTTCATATGAGCTCCCGATGAGGCAGATAGCTGTCGAGGATTTCTGCAAGATATTCCTCCTGGGTCCCCCTTTCTTGAGGGGCGATGGTAATTTCTTAGCTTTCAGGGGAGGGAGGGCTCTCTTAGATAGCGATAGCTACGAGTACAGGATATGGGGAGCCCCTATCGGTAGCGAGCCAGTGCCGCTGACGGGAGGTCCCAAGGACTGGAACCCTTCCTGGGAGCCTGGAGGGGAGAGGTTCATATTCATCAGGAAGGAGGAGAATAGCTTAATCCTCTGGACCCCTTCGGAGGAGTATAAAGTGCTACAATGGGAGAACGGGATAGAGGAAGTTGAATGGGTCTCCGGGAAGGTGGCTGCAGCTATAATGAGGGAGGGTAAGAGGGATGATGTCAGAACTATAAGGAGCATACCTTTCTGGGAGAACGGGGAGGGATGGACTTACTGGTTCACCAGGAGGCTCTACGGGATAGATTTAATGACTGGGGAGTCCTGGCCAATCTCAGCCGAGGGATTGGAGGTTCTGGATTTCAAGGCATCCCCTGATGGAAGGAGAATAGCTTTCCTGGCCCTAAAGGACAGAGAGAAGCCCCTAAATGTCAGCCTCTTCATCTCAGATCTCCATGGCGATGCTTACGAGCTGGGCGACGGTAGTTGGTACTTGAGTAGGGTGAGTTGGAAGGGGGACTCGAGGCTCGGGGTAGTCGGGCACGATAAGAGGAGGGGCCTTGTCACTAACAGGCACTTATACGAGACTCCAATAGATTCATGGGATCCAGTAGATCAGATTAAGGTCGATAGGAGCGTAGGGAACTCTCTTAACAGCGATGTTAGAGGGGGAATGAACCTCAGGCCGATATGGCATGAGGGCTCCTGGTACGCTGTGATACACGATGGGAAATCTGCTCCTCTCTTCAGGCTGAGGGATGGGAATTTGGAGGTAGTTGGCAGATCCGATATATCGGTCGAGGGCTTCGATGTTAAGAACGGGAGGATAGTCCTGACCGCTATGAGTTTCGATAGGCCATCTGAGATATACGTCGTGGATAATGAGATGAGGAGATTGACGGGGATGAACGATGGCTACCTCTCAAGGGTCAAATTGAAGAGGGCTGAGGAGTTCGTGATTAAGGCTTCTGATGGGGTGGATGTGGAGTGCCTCTTCCTAGCTCCCGATGGGGCTCCTCCCTATCCAACTATACTGTACGTTCACGGAGGGCCAGCGACTTCCTTCGGAAATGCATTCATGCACGAGCTCCACTTCCTGAATCAGAACGGATACGCTCTCCTCTTAGTCAACTTCAGGGGAAGCGAGGGATACGGTGAGGACTTCAGGGATATAAGGGAGAGGTACGGGGAGAGGGATTTCCTGGATCTAATGGAAGCCCTAGATGAGGCCATAAGGAGGGGATACGCTGATCCGAATAAGTTAGCTGTGATGGGAGGGAGTTACGGGGGCTTCATGACGAATTGGATAATAGGGCATAGCGATAAGTTCAAAGCAGCTGTGACGATGAGAAGTATCTGCAACTGGATAAGCGATTACGGGACGACTGATATAGGCTTCTACTTCAACCCCGATCAGATAGGCGGGACTCCCTGGGATAACTTCTCCAAGTACTGGGAGAAGAGTCCACTTGCCTACGTCAGTAATGTGAGGACACCCACTCTAATACTGCACAGCGATGAGGACTACAGGTGCTGGTTGGACCAAGCCCTCCAGTTATTCACAGCCCTGAAAGTACTGGGTGTTGAGACAGAGCTCGTCATATTCCCAGGGGAGAATCATGATCTGAGCAGGAGCGGGAAGCCGAAGCACAGGATAGAGAGGCTGAAGAGGATCTTGGATTGGCTCGATCGTCATCTGAAAAAGTAAAAAATGAATAATTATATCCCTAGATAAGCCCTCCTGACTTCATCCATCTGGATCAATTCCTTAGATGGTCCTTGCAGCACGATCCTCCCCGTCTCAATTATGTAAGCCTTCTCGGATATCTCGAGAGCAGCTCTAGCGTTCTGCTCAGCTAGGAGTATGGTGACTCCCTCATCCCTCATCCTCTGCAGAGTCCTGAATATCTCCACGACTAACTTCGGCGCTAGACCCATCGAGGGTTCGTCCAGCGCTAGGAGCTCCGGCCTGCTCATGAGGGCTCTGGCTATAGCGAGCATCTGCTGCTCCCCACCGCTCATGGTACCGGCCAGCTGATCCTTTCTCTCCTTCAAGACTGGGAAGAGCGTGAATACCCACTCCAAGCTATCGCTCATCCTCTCCTTGGCCCTAGGGGTGTAAGCCCCCATCTCCAAGTTCTCCATCACAGTCATCATTGGGAAGAGCTGCCTGCCCTCAGGAACTAGAGAGAGACCCAATTCGACCCTCTTGTGGCTCGGGAGCTGGGTTATATCCTCCCCCTTGAATGAGATCTTACCCTTAAACGGTCTTATGAGCCCAGAGATGGCCCTGAGGAGTGTCGTCTTACCAGCCCCGTTGCTCCCCAGGAGGCTCACGATCTCCCCGCTCTCAACATCGAGGCTCACACCCCACAGGACTTGGAGGTCACCGTAGCCCGCATCCAGATCCCTCAACTCCAGCATCATAATCTCACCTGCTCCCCTAAGTAGGCATCTATGACTTTCGGATCCCTAGATATCTCCTCAGGAGTCCCCTCAGCGAGCTTCATCCCCCTGTGGAGGACGAAGACCCTGTCGGAAATCGTCATCACAGCCCTCATGACATGTTCTACCATGATAACCGTTATTTTGAACTCATCAACGAGCCTCCTGACTAAGTTAGCCACTTCCATCGTCTCCGAGGGGTTGAGACCTGCCACGAGCTCATCCAGAAGTAGAAGCTCTGGATTCGTTGAGAGAGCCCTTGCAAGTTCCATTAGCTTCCTCTCAACTACATTGAGAGTTCTGGCCTCCTGATGGGCCTTCTCCCTCAATTTTACGTATTCTATCCACCTCTCCGCTATCTCCCTGGCTTCCGAACCGGAAGCGTTCCCACCGTAAAAGGCCGCGGTCATCACGTTCTCAAGTACCGTCATCCTCCCGAACGGTTTCGGGATCTGGAAGGTCCTTCCTATGCCCAGCCTAGTGATCCTATGGGGTCTCATCCCAGTTATATCCACCCCCTTGAAAAGCACTCTGCCGCCATCCGGCTTGTAGAAACCTGTTATCACGTTGAAGAGCGTCGTCTTCCCTGAGCCGTTGGGCCCTATCAAGCCGAGCAACTCCCCCTTACTGACGCTCAGGGAGACATTATTGAGAGCTACCAATCCACCGAATCTCTTCGTTACATCCCTAACCTCGAGCATGATCCCCCCTCCTCGCCAGGAACCTCCTCAGGAATCCGTATATGCCACCTGGCATGAGTACTATTACTATCAGCAGGACTACACCATAGAGGAGGATGCTAAGACCAGCTATCATACCGCCGAAGAGGGCATTTAAGTAAAGGGAGATGGGTACTAGTATTAAAGCGCCTATTATGCCACCGTAGGGGCTCCCAGCCCCTCCTACGACATCTATCGCCACTATCTGCGTCGAGAAATCCAATCTGACTAGAGTATCTGGCCTTATGTAATGTATCCATTGAGCGTAAAGAGTCCCGCCCATCCCGGTGAGGAAAGCGCTTATCGCAGCTCCGAGTACCTTGACTCTATAGACATCGATTCCCACCGCTTCGGCAGCATCCTCATCTTCCCTCAGAGCTATCAGGGCTACTCCAAATTTAGATCTCTCGAAGTACTCGAGGAACAGGATCCCGAAGATAGCGAAAGCCAGCATCAAGTAGTAATAGTAGATTTGCTTATCGAACACCATGTACTCGAATCCCGTCTCATTGATCATGATGCCCAGAGGCCCCCCTGTTATATCCTTCAGATAGGTGAGGAGCAGCTGCGTCAATTCAGCGAATGCTATCGTGCCCAGAGCGAAGAAGGGCCCCCTTAACCTGAGGGAAGCGAAGCCCACGAGAGCACCGGCTGCTCCAGCGATTATTCCTGCGATCCAGATCCCTACCCAGGGAGTTAAACCGAAGTTCTCCAGGAGGAGTGTAGAAGTATATGCCCCCAATCCCAGGAAAGCCGCGTGTCCCAGGGAGAACTGACCTCCATAGCCGCCTATAACATCCCAAGCCATAGCGAGGTAAGCCCACATGAACACTTGCACTAAGATCGCGAGAGAGAACTCATCCAAGAAGGGAGGGAGTATTAAAGCAAGGAGAAGAGCTGCTATCATCAAATATCTCCTCATATCAGACCCTCCTGAGCGCTCTCCCGAATAATCCCTCTGGTCTCAGGAGGAGCACTGCAAGGAATACCAATCCTACTAAAATACGCCTGAAGGCATTCGTGAATATTATCGCGCCTATTCCCTCTATGATCCCTATTATCAGACCTGAGAATATTACACCATATATAGATCCTAGCCCCGCAAATATCACTACAATGTAGGAGGTTATGTCCCAAACGACGCCCGCGAGGGGCATTATATTAGGATAGAATGTGGATACTAGCACACCCGCTACTCCAGCAAGCGCCACCCCGAGTGAAAAGGTGAAAAGCCTTATCCTAGATACATTTATGCCGACTACTCTCGCTCCAATCGGATTTTGAGACACAGCTCTTATAGCTTTCCCTAACCTAGATCTCTTCATGAATTGATCTACCAGGAAAATCGCTATTAATGATAGAGAGAAAGCGATGGCCTCAGCAAGGCTCGTTCTTATCCCGAAGAGCTCCAGATAAATCCCTTTGTAGATATTATCATAGGATCTGGGGCTCGGGGACCAGAGTATGAGGGCCATGCTCTCTATTGCCACCGAGATCCCCAGGGTAGACAATAGGGTCGCCTCGTGTCCTCCTGGTTTCTCTATTACGGGCTCTATTGCGATCAGATGTAGAATCCCACCCAAGGCACCTAGGAGACAGAAGGCTACTATAGCAGCTATTAACGGGTCCATCCCGAGCAATAAGACCATCCAGTATGCTGTATACATCCCAAGCATGAGCAAGTCCCCATGAGCCCAGTTAACGGCCCTCATAACTCCCCAGATTAATGAAAGACCTAGTGCTGTTAACGCATAAACTCCTCCTAGGATAGCATAAGAAAATATAAGTTGGCTATAAGCGCTCCATTCTATCAAAACAATCCCCCCAAGCATTTAAAAAAGAAGAAAAGTTTAGGACCTGGATCCCCAGCCTGGAGCCGGAAGTACCGGTTCTACTGGTGCAAATTCCAGTGGCCAGACTATTCTGAACTTTCCTTCCAATATTTGGGCCGTTGCAACGGCAGCTTCTGGGTTCTGGTGATTCGGAGCTTTAGTGAAATCGACTCCCCATGGCATCAGGGGCAGCTCACCAGCAGGTATCTTCAAGCTCTCCAGAGCATCCCTTATAGCTCTTCTGAAGCTCACGAGATCATTCGGATTGGCTCCCGAGTCCAAGGCCTTCTGTATAGCAACCGCTAGCGCATAAGCACCAGCGTAGTTGAGGGCTGAGCTCCCGACCATATCTCTACCATACATCCTCTTGAAATCTTCATTGATCCAGGCCCATTTAGCCAATCTCTTTGATGTCAGGAAGTCTGGTTGCCATTCTGTATCTGTGAAAACGTAATCTGCATCCTTCCCCAGCTGATCTATGAACTCCTGCCTCGCCTGCCCTGCTGCTCCCACTCCCATGTAAGCTACTTTGGGGTACCATCCTAGCTTCTTCATCGTCCTGACGAAGAGCACAGCATCATTCAGGTAAGCTACGTGAAATACGACGTCTGGATTCGCGGCCTTAAGTTTTGCGACCATATCATCCATGCTAGTTACCTGTCCAGCTGGATAGCTTTCCTCATACACGACCTTGGCATCGGGGAAGAATTCTCTGAGGGTCTTGTTAACACCACTTATGGTGAACACTCCGAAGTCGGAGTTCTCATAGATATACGCTACAGTCTTTATCTGAACACCCTTAGCCTTCGCCATGTCATATAGAGCCCAGACAGCATCATATCCGTATTTGCTAGCGTTTGCACATGTCCTAAATACATATTTCCATCCTTGGGCTGTTATCCTATCGGCAATCGCCTCTGGATCAACATAAGGGAGGCCTATCTTCTCCGCTTCACCTGCTGTAGGGTAAGTCACTGCCGAGTTATAAGCTCCCAAGACAGCAGCTACGCCCTCTCGATCAAGTCTCCTGAGCTCAGTCACCCCAACGTCCTGTCTTGTCTGAGTATCCGCTACTATAAGATTTATCTTGAACTTTATATTCTCGTATTTGCCCTGATTTATATGTAATGCCGCTAACTGTATTCCTCTAAGATCCTCCTGTCCGATAAGGGCGGAATCGCCCGAAAGTGGGAGGAGGACTCCTACCTTCACCACGATCTCCTTAGCTGGAGGAGTCGTTACAGTTGGTATTGTGGCCGTTTGCGTAACGGTTTGTGTGACCGTTTGAGTAACTGTCTTCGCAGCCCCAGGGCCAGCGGCGAAATAGCCGATCGCCAGCCCGACTATGAGAAGGACGATTCCCAATATCCATGCGGTCCTATCCATAATGGACCCCGGGGGGGTCGGCTCTTAATTAATATAAAGTTATCGTGCAAGATCCTGTGATGAGATTTTCGTCGCATATCTGTTAAAAATTTTTCAGTAAAAATTAGAATCTTCTCGCCAAAAATGTTATATTATTTCCTTAATAAAAAGGAAACTGGTAAAAATTATCTTTTTATAGCCTCTAAGGATTCATCTATTGCATTTATTGCAGCATCTATCTGCTCCCGCGTTATCACTAGCGGGGGATTTATCCTCACTCTGGAGCCCGTCCACCCTGGAGGCCCTATTATAACTCCTCTTTTCCTCAACTCAGACCTGAATTTCACCGTCTCCTCGACAGCAGGTTCCTTAGTCTTCCTATCCTTGACTAGCTCCATCCCTATCAGGAGGCCCTTCCCATCCACCTCCCCTATGATCTCATGCTTGTCCATGAGCTCCCTCAACCTCTTCAGCATGTACTCCCCATCCCTCGCCGCTTTCTCAACTAGCTTCTCCTCCTCTATGACGCTTATCGCTGCTAAAGCTGCTGCCATCGCGAGAGGATTGCCACCGTATGTGGAGTAGTGATCTAGGGGCTTGAAAGATGTCCCAACCTCCTCAGTGGCTATGGCTGCAGCTACCGGGAATCCACCGCCCAGAGCCTTGGCCATGGTCATTATATCCGGCTCAACACCGAAGTGCTCTATTGCAAACATCTTCCCAGTTCTACCGAATCCCGTTATGACTTCATCAGCTATGAACAATATATCGTACTGATTTAAGATGTTCTTGACCACTTTGAAGTAATCAGCGGGCGGTACTATGTTCCCAGCGGTCCCCTGAATCGGTTCAGCTATGAAAGCAGCTACATCCTCAGGTGCAGCATATTTCAGGGCATCGTCCACCATCCTAGCGCATTGCAAGTTGCATGAAGGATACTCCAAGCCCAGAGGGCAGCGGTAACAGTAGTAATTCGGGATATGGAAGACGCCATATGGGAACGCACCCATCCCCTTCTTATACTTCGAGAAGCCCGTTAAAGTTCTGGGCATGTGAGTCCTGCCGTGGAACGCCATCCATAGAGCCATTATCCCTGGCCTGCTCTTAGCTCTCTTAGCTAGTAATATGGCTGTCTCAACTGCTTCAGCACCTGAGTTCACGAAGAAGCTCCTCTTCAGCTTACCCGGTGTTATTTCAGCCAGTTTCTTAGCGAGCAGAGCTTGAGGCTCGTTGTAGAAATCTGTAGCGACTACGAAGATCTTCTCGAGCTGTTCCTTAACAGCATTTATTATCTTAGGATGGGAGTAACCTTGGGATGCGACCGCATGCATGGCGTGGAGATCTATGTACTCCCTCCCATCCACATCCTTTATTATCGCTCCTTTCCCGGATTCAACGACTATGGGGTCGTCTTCCCACCATCTGGCCACGTTAGTCATCATATAATTGTTGGATAACTCCACTATCTCCCTCTTGGATAGCCTGCCCATAAGGACCCGCGGAGCTGTCTCGCTTTATCTTTTAAACTTTTAGCGTGAAGGGAGCCGAGCTTCTTGAAATAAATTTTACGAAAAATTAGAAATTATCAATAAAATTAATTGGACTATCCGGGGATTCTTTGCCCATCATCAGCCCATCTTAGGCTTGAATTTCATCGCGGATGGGCAGATAGCTAATCCTCCCATTGCTGTGCATCTCAGCTCCCACGCCATCATCTTCCCGACTGAGTAGATGGCATCGACTGTCTCATCGAAGGGTATGGGGTTCTCATATCCCCCTATTATCAGATCGGCATTGACGAAAGCTGAGGAAGCTGCTATAGCGTTCCTAGTATGGCAGGGCACCTCTACGAATCCTCCCACTGGATCGCAGACCATTCCGACTATGTTCTGAAGGGAGATAGCCGCAGCATCGAGAGCTTGTCTGCAGGATCCATTGAAAGCCTCTACTACCATAGCCGATGCCATTGCACCCGCTGCCCCTATCTCCACCTGGCACCCAGCTTCCTCGGCAGCAAAGGTAGCTCTCTTCCCGATTATTAGACCTGCAACACCAGCTGCGAAGAGAGATCTAGCTATCTCCTCCTCCGATAGTCCGAATTCCTCCTCCAGAGTTGCTGATACTCCCGGGATTGTGCCGGAAGACCCTCCAGTCGGGGCAGCTACAACTAAAGCGTTGGAATTGCAAGCGTGCATTACGGCCATCGAAAGAGCTGCAGCTTTAGTATGAGGACCTCCTACAGCTAGCTCACCCCTCTCGAGCTTCCTCAAGATAGTGCTAGCTGAGGGCTTCAGCACCTTCAAGCTCAGTTCACCCCTCAGCCCCTCCTCTATCGCTCTCTTCATTATCCTGTACCTCTCGATCATCATCCTGAGCACATCCCCCTCGCTCATCCCGAGGAGCTCGGCTTCATAGCGTAATCCCGCTTCCCCTAAACTGATACCTTCCCTCTCGCATAACCTCTCTACCTCAGATCCGCTTGAAAATATCTCCTCACCTTTCATTGGCAGGAATACAGGTTCGATAACTCTCTCGCTCTCTATGGGGAGGGGCTCTGCGCTCTTGACTATCCAGATCCTCCTCCCCCCGGATTCGAAGGAATGAGAGGCTCCCTCAGACTCTCCTACCAGATAGATGTACTCCTCCCCAGTCAACTTGACCGGGCTGCCGTTAAGCTCGAGGAACTCGAACATCCCCCCTCCTATGGACCTAGCCCTAGCCACTAGCTCCCTCTCCCTGCCCCTCATCTCTATGACCACTTCATTCGGATGGGCCCCCTCACCTAGGTCGGATAGGGAGAACTCTACCTTCACCCCGAGCTCTTCAGCTAACTCTATGGACCTCTTGAACCTCTCATCCGCTAAATCCAATCCCAATAAGCCTGTGACGAAAGCGAGATCGCTGGCTTCCTGCCTATAGACCCTAGCGTAAGAGCCCTTAACATCGAATATTATCCTAGCCTCTAAGAGGTCATCTGAGAGCAGGGCCCTAGCTAACTTCCCGATGAAGTAAGATGCCCCGGTGTGGGAGCTAGAGGGCCCCCTTATCACAGGGCCTATGACGTGATTGAGGATGCTCAGCTTCATAAGGGCTCATGTCACTCCAGCTAAAATGCTTTTCTCACCCTATATGATAGAAAGAGTTTTATTGGGCTCTCGAGTCCCCAGCCCCATGAGGCTCCCTGAGGAACTCCTCGAGAGGGCAAGGGATATACATTCTGAGGCCCCTTCCCACAGGATAAAGCTCGATAGAGTTGGAAGCTTCGGTTTAAAAGTCCCGGTCGAGTTCAAGGGCTTCCTCTTACTCGCTGAGGCTGATGTCTGGGTGAGCTTACCCGAGGGGAGGAGGGGCGTCGATCTGAGCAGGCAGGTTGAAGCTATATATGAGCTCTCAAATCCCCCAAAAGATCCTTTCAGCCTCTGCAGGGAAGCTGCAATCTCTCTTTTGGAGAAGCTGAATTACGCTGATTCCTCCGGCGTCTCCATAAGGTTCGATGCCCCCCTCCAGGACGGTGAGTCCCTGAAGTATTACGGAGTTGAGATAAGCTCTATAGCTTCTGATGAAATCATAAATAAGATTAGAGTTGAAATTCTTGGAATGACAGCTTGCCCATGCACTGCTGAGCTCATAAGGGCTTACAAGAGTTCGGAGATTGCTGCAACTCACACTCAGAGGAGCTTGGGTATATTGGAGGTGAGCACTAAGGCCGAGCATCCGGATCCCGATAAGCTAGCTAGCATAATAGAGAGAGCAATGAGCTCCCCGCTCAGGACTTATACGAAGAGGCCCGATGAAGGGGGCCTGGTGATCCAATCCCTGAGCAACGCTAGGCTAGCTGAGGACGTAGTGAGGGAGATGATACACCTCTTCCTCGAGGAGTTCGGGCACCTGCCTGAGGACACGCGTATACTAGCTGCCGTCAGGAGTATGGAGAGCGTCCACATGCACGATATATACGCTGAGAGGTCCTTCAGGTTGGATGAGATTAGGAAAGAGATATCATCCCACTAAATTGGATAATGCATCCCTGACCTCTCCGAAGTCTTTCGAAAGGCTCCCTCCTATCTTCGAGTTCAGATCCATCTTCTCAATAAGCCTCCTCAGTTGCTTCAAGTTCCCTATTATGACTAAATCCACCCTCTCCTCCCCGAAAACTATGGAGCTAGATGGCAGTGCAGCCTCCCCTCCTGATGCCAGCATCTCCTGCTTCACGACTAAAGCCACCGGGTTCCTGACTCCCCTCATGTATATTATTCTCATCTCAGCTTTATCAGACATCCTCATTGCTCCCTGAGGATGAGAGCCTATTTCAATGAAGAAGTCCTCCATGTCCTCAGCCCTCAGATCGAAACTGAATTGATAGGCCTCCACATCCCCTACTCTCACTTGATCTACCTCCTTCCTGATGAACTCAGCTACTCTCACAGCTTGGACAGTTTCCTTGACGTCGTGAGTCCTTATCAGACTGGCTCCATTGTAAACAGCTATTGCTGTAGCTGAAAGGCTCCCGAAAAGCCTCTTCTCGGGATCTTCCTCACCCGTAATCTTCCCTATGAATGATTTCCTCGATACGCCTATGCAGATAGGCCTACCAAGTATTAGGAGGCTCCTCAGCCTCCTTATGACTTCAGAGTCCCTGATGTACCAGTTTTTCTCCCTGAAGAAACCTATCAGTGGATCTAAAGCTATTTTATCCTCTTTTATCCCGATAGCCCTCCTAAGAGCTTCCCTCAGGAGCCCCCTGATCTCCCTAATAGGATCCTCGCCCTTAACGCTCCCCCTAGCCCCTAGGATCAGGGAGAGGTCCATAGACGCTATGAGCTCCGCTAACCTGGGATCTGAGAGGCCGGAGACATCGTTTATTATCGTGGCTCCAGCCTCCGCAGCGGCTGAAGCTACCTCATACCTCTGAGTATCTATAGAGAGCGGGACACCCAAATCTTTTATTTTCCTCAGGACAGGTATTACTCTCCTCTTCTCCTCCTCAGGGCTGACTTGAGTCTCCAGGTATGGGGCTGTGCTCATACCACCTACGTCTATTATGGAAGCCCCCTCCTCCACCATCCTCTCAGCTCTCCTCAGGGCCTCATCGGGATCTTTAACTACGGATCCCTTGTAGAAGGACTCTGGGCTCAGGTTTATCGCACCCATCACTTTGACCGGCTCACCCAACCCTATCTTGATCCCTGAGAGATCGGCTCTGAGGAACAACATATCCCCCGAAGCTTAGCTAAGCTTATTTAAAGTGGATTCAATTAGCCCCCGTGAGGGAGATAGACTTAAGCTTCTGGATGCCGATCTACTTCAAAATAGCTGAGAGGCTGAAGCTTGATGTTGAGGAGGATAGAAGAGCTACAAGAGTCATGGATTCCCTCATGATAGGGAAGAAGGACCTCTCAGAGGAGCTAGAGGATCTTATAAAGGGTGAGGATGTTTTAGTCGTGGGGAATGGCCCCTCTTTGAATAGGGGGTTCGATTTCGATGGCATAGTCATAACAGCTGATGCTGCTTCACTCAAATACTTGAAGCTCTTCGGGAGGGAGCCTGAAGTCATAGTGAGCGATCTGGATGGGCCTCCGGAGATACTATCGATGAGATCCATCAAAGTGCTCCACGCCCATGGGGACAATATCGGGAGGATCCTCGAGTTCGTCCCCAGGGTAGAGGAGTTAGTAGCGACGACGCAAGTGGAGCCGACGGAGAGGGTTCATAACTTCGGGGGCTTCACTGATGGCGATAGATCGGTCTTCCTCGCTTGCATCTGCGGGGCTAAGTCCATAAGGCTGGCTGGCATGGACTTCGATTCTGTGAGCGAGTACGATATAGCTGCCGGCAAGGACATAAGGAGGAAGATGGAGAAGCTCAAGATAGCTAGGGAGCTACTGAAGTTATCTATTGAGATAGGGTGCCCGCTTGAGGTGGGAGGATGGAGCTAATAGCCATAAGGACCCGTAAGATAGTCGAGGGAGACGATATAGTCAGCTTGCTCCTCTCCCTCTACGACCCCCGGGATCTGGATATAGTGGCTGTTGCCGATAAAGCTCTAGCAGCAAGCCAGGGGAGGTTCGTGAATCACGACATAGAGCCATCTGAGGAAGCCATGAAGTTAGCTGAGGAATCAGGTTTGGAGCCCGGTTTCGCCGAGCTAGTCATAAGGAACTCCGATCTCATTTTGGGGACTGCCGAGAGGACTATATTGACTGTTAAAGATGGTATATTAGTTGCTAATGCGGGGATAGATCATAAGAACGCTCCTATAGGTTTCGCAGCCCTATGGCCGGAGGACCCGAACTATGAGGCTAGGAGGATAAGGGATGAGATAGCTAAGAGGACGGGGAGGAATGTAGGAGTTATAATAGTAGATAGCAGGCTCTCACCGCTCAGGATGGGGACTACTGGATTCGCTCTAGGGATAGCTGGCTTCAGGGGGATAAGGGATTACAGGGGGAAGAGCGACGCTTACGGGAAGAGGATATTGGTGACCACTCTCAACGTGGCCGATGATCTGGCATCGGCAGCGCATCTCCTCATGGGTGAGGGGGATGATCTGGTCCCCTTCGTGATAATAAGAGGTGCCCCAGTTGAGTTCGGGGATTTCGATCCAGAGGAGCTTAAGATAAGCCCAGATAGATGCGCTTACTTCAGGCCGATTTACGGTCGCTTGTATGAAAAGTCTGAAAGGATATCGGGTCGGCAGAAGTAGCTTTCATTTCCTCTTCCAGTCTTTCGCGGATGCCCTTCTATCGGCTTAAAGCTACTCTGGTCATGAATGCATTTCAGGAGGCGAGATTTAAAGTGAATGAGCCAATGGTTGAGAGGCGAGAGTATAGGGGAAATACTAGCGAAGCTCAACGATCCTCAGGAAGATTCGCCGGAGGAGATTGTCGACGCTGTGAGAGCGAATCCGAGGAGAGCTCAAGGGCGGGAAGATCTGTGGAGATACTGGAGAGGATCCCTTGAGCTGAAATCAATCCAATACTCGCTTTTCATTGAGGGATTTCGTAAAGCTCTGGAGGATGATATGGACCATATGATATGTTACCTTTACTCTCCGCTCCGATGAGGGAACTGAGAGAAATTTAAAAGGGAGGAAGTACTTATGAGTTGATGTCCTTGGAGGAGTGGGAGTTAATAGATGAGGAACTCAGGGAACTGAGGAAGAGGAGAGCTGATTGGGATTTCATAAGGAAATTATCTCCCGAGCTCAGGGAAGCGATAGAGGTTTACATAGAGAGGGGGGACTTGAGAGGGGCTCAACATATCGCTGACGCCCCGCTCGATGAGTTCATAGAAGTACTGAGGAGAGCTAAAGTCTGGACAGGTTAATTAGATCTCCAAGCTCTCCGTAGTGAGAGATCATCTCAACTACGAGACCTCTAAGGTGTGATGCGATAAAATCCGCTAGATTTCGATTTATTTGGATCTCCTTACTGTCTTTACCCCCTCAGCTCACCTATAATCTCGAAGGATATGATAGCACTCCATCCAGATAGCTACATCCCGGCTCGGCTGATTCCCTCACTACTATAGCTGGCTCGAGCGTTCCCTTACGATGCTCCCAAAACAGATGCGCCTTCAATGCAAGGAAGCAAGTGAGCTTCCAATATTGAGGCTATGCCTCATCCCTTTACCGCTTCATGGCACCCGAATCCCCTGTCCTCCCTCCTCCCTATGTTGTAGAGCATATCCTTGAGGGAATTCATAGCTTCATCCGAGCTCTTAAAAGTGCCTAGCCATATGTAAGGGGTCGTCCCCCTCTCATTATCCCTCTCCACTATGACCGCTATCACTTCAGGAGGATCCGAGAGTAAGTAGCCCTCAGCTCTGTACTCATCAACTCTCTCCGCTCCTCTGCACACCATATCGATCCTGCAGATTACCTTGAGCCTCCTCATAACGCTGGAGGTGAGGCCAGCTTATAAAGAAATCGAGAACCTCGCCTTCAAAGGCGGGGATTGTGAGGAAAATTTAAATATTGAAAGCCTGAATGTCCTTTAGGATGTTCCCT
>Ga0080004_1148469_pt1 | contig 58106 bp, 47 predicted proteins | sample WasSprMetagenome_FD_69207 | JGI IMG/M metagenome (GOLD analysis project Ga0080004, IMG submission 69207) | Sulfidic aquatic microbial communities from Washburn Spring, Yellowstone National Park, USA - WS (SPADES assembly) (version 2) | ecosystem: Environmental > Aquatic > Thermal springs > Hot...
CGACTTCTTTTATGTTTGGCTAAAAAGGAGTATAGGAGATTTATACCCAGAATTATTTTCTACTCCTTTAGTTCCTAAAAGTAAAGAAATTGTAGCAAATCCGGTAAGACATGGAGGAGAAGCAAAAGCAAAAGAATTTTTTGAAACGATGCTCAAGAAAGCCTTTCAGGAAATTTACCGAGTTTTAAAGCCAAACGGCATAGCGGTAATCGTTTACACTCACAAGTCCACTTCTGGTTGGGAGACGATGATAAATTCCCTTTTAGACTCAGGGTTAGTCCCTACAGCAAGCTGGCCTATTGATACAGAGATGAAAACCAGACTAATAGCTAAAGATACTGCCGCCCTTGCCTCATCCATCTACATAGTTTGTAGAAAGATGGAAAGGCAAGAAGTTGGGTGGTTTAGTGATGTGAAAAAGGAGATAAGAGAAAGGATTTTTAACAACAACCTTTGGGAAGAGGGTATCGCCGGACCAGACTTTTTTATTGCCTGCATAGGCTCAGCTATAGAAGTTTTTGGCAGGTATAAAAAAGTTATGGATTACGAAGGGAATGTGATAAGAGCAGACAAACTACTTGAGTTTGTAAGAGAAGTCGTTACTGAGTATGCAGTAAAGCAGATTATACATAACGGCATTGCAGGTGAGTGTTCACCCTTAACTAAGTTTTATATCCTTTGGAGATGGACCTTTAGGGAAGCTAAGGTTGAGTTTGACGAAGCAAGAAAGCTCGCTCAAAGTTTAGGCGTTAATTTAGAGAGAGAGTGGAACAAAGGCTTCATCAAAAAAGAGAAAAACTACATAAAAGTATTAGGACCGCTGGAAAGAAAAGTAGAAGAAATTGAAAATTTAAGGGATAAAGACTTAATCGATGTATTACATCATGTGCTTTTACTTTGGGTTCAGGGAAAAAGAAACGAGATGATAAAGGTTTTGAGTGAAAGTGGCTTTGGGAAAAATGAAATTTTTTATAAAGTAGCCCAAGCTATATCGGAAACACTTCCCTTAGATAGTAAAGAAAAGAAACTTCTTGATGGCTTTTTATCGGGTAAAGACAAACTTATAACAGAGATAAACAATTTAAAAGAAAAACAAGGGATTCCCGATTTGTTCTCCAATTAAAGGAGGTGTTCTCTTTTTGTCTGGTAAAGAAAAACAAAGGGGGTGTTTAAGATGAGACCTTTTATTACTATAGCTCGTCCTCATGAAGATGTGCTTAAAAATCAACTTACCATGGATATTTTTGCTGCTGATTTATGGCAAGTTCATAAAGGAGAAGCTCCAACCGAGTATCAAGACCCTACCGAATTCTTCAAAAAAACATACCTAACAAAAGGTATAGCTTACTTAATTGATGTGATTAAGAAAAGACTCGAAGGTAAAGGAGGAGACCCTGTAATTCAACTTCAAACCCCCTTTGGGGGCGGAAAGACCCATTCTTTAATAGCTCTTTATCACAAGGCAAAAACTGAGTTTAAAAGTAATGTAGTAGTTTTAACCGGAACAGCCTTTGATCCACGGGATACTGCTTTATGGGAAGAAATAGAAAGACAATTAACCGGAAAAGTAGAATTATTTAGGGGACAAATTTCACCCGGGAGAGAAAAATTAAAAGCCCTGTTAGAGAAATTTCAGCCCCTTTTAATCCTTATGGATGAAATTTTAGAATATACTATCAGAGCAGAGGGGATTAAAGTTGGGGATACAACCTTAGGAACACAAACTGTTCTTTTTATGCAAGAGCTTACAGAGACCTTAGCTACTCTTCCGAAAGCTGTTTTGGTATTCACTTTGCCTTCAAGTTTGCTGGAACATTACGATGAAAATGCAGAAAAAAGGTTTCAACAATTACAAAAAGTGGTTGGAAGGATGGAAAAAGTATTGACACCTGTGGAAGATGAAGAAGTAGCTTATGTTATTAGAAGAAGACTTTTCAGTCATGTTGATGAAAAATTAGCAGAGGAAGTAATACAGGAATTTATTGATTATGCTGAAAAAGAAGAATTTTTAACTGTAGATAAAACTGTATATCGAGAAAGATTTAAAGCGAGTTACCCTTTTCAACCGGAAGTCATAGATGTATTATACAAACGTTGGGGATCTTTTTCTACTTTCCAAAGGACAAGAGGAGTCTTAAGATTACTTGGTTTAGTGGTTCACTCTTTAAAAGATTCTCAAAAACCTTTTATTAGACTTGGAGATTTTGATTTAGAAAATGAACAAATTAGAGCAGAATTAATTAAACACATTGGTCCCGAGTTTAACAGTGTTATAGCTGCAGACATTACTTCTGAGGATTCTGGCGCAAAAAAGGTTGATGGATCTTTGGGCTCTTCATATATTCCTTATAAATTTGGAACAAAAGTGGCTACAACTATTTTTATGTATTCCTTTTCTGGTGGTCATGAGAAGGGAGCAACTCAAACAGAAATAAAACTTTCTTGTGCTGAACCTGGTATTCAAAGTAGTATAATTGTGGAAACTATAGATAAGCTTAGAGACACCCTTTTCTATCTATCAGATTCTGGAAGTCTTTTCTTTTTCACAAATAAGCCTAATTTAAACCGCATTTTGATTAATAAAATGGATGCTATAAGTGTGGATAAAATTATAGAAATGGAAGAGGAATTATTACATGGAAGCTTTAAAAAATCTGAATATTTCGAGATATATATTTGGCCAATTCACTCAAGAGATATACCAGATACCGAAAAATTGAAATTGATCATATTGAGAAATGCAAACCCAGAAATGGTTAAGGAATTTATAGAAAACTGTGGAGATAAACCAAGAGTTTGTAGGAATTCATTGTTGTTTCTTTGTCCTTTGGAGAGCGAAAAAGGGCCTTTTGAAAAGAGTTTGAAAGAAAAACTTGCTTGGCAAGAAATAGAAAAAGATAGAACTCTTGAATTAAGCGCTGATCAAAAAGAAAGGGTAAAAAGTAAAATTAACGAAATAGAAAATAAAATAAACGGGCTGTTGAGAAAAGTTTATCGTATCATTTATCTACCGCAAAAAGATGAACCAGAGAGAATAGATTTAGGTCTTCCTACATCTGGAGTTAAAAGGGGAGTGGTTGAAGAAATATATAACAGATTAAAAGACGAAGGGAAAGTTGTTGAAAAATTAAGTGGGCATTATTTAAAAGATAAATATTTACGCGAGAAAGCGTATGTAGAGACAAAGAATATACTTGATTCCTTTTATAAAATACCTGGGGAAATAAGAATAAGAGATAAAGAGGTACTTGTAAATGCTATCAAAGAAGGAGTGAGACAAGGGTTTTTCGGGCTTGGATATTTGGAAAATGGAGAGCCGGATTGTAAATATATAAATACTAATGTTGAACCTAATTTTGAAGAAGAAGAAATTCTCATCAATCCGGAATTATGTGTAGAGAAGAAAGAAGAAATTAGGTACATACAAAAAGAGGAAATTTCATCTCAGCCTACGGAGTTAACTTTATATGAATTTGGAGAAAAAGAAATTGGCAAAAAAGAAGAAATGATTGAAAGAATACCAAGCCAAGAATCACGGTCTAAGTATAAACAACTTTATCTTAAATTAAGAGGTGTTCCTGGCAAATTATCTGACATTGTTAAAGCAATAAATCTACTTCGTGAGAGGTTTGAAAATGTTAATATCAAAATAGAAATATCAGCTAAAGACGGCGAAATGTTAAAATCAGAGTATGAAGATAAAATTAAAGAAGCAATAAATCAACTCGGCTTGGAAATAGAAGAAGAAAAAGTAGATTGAGAACAGATTAAGTTTTAAATAATTTTTGCCTTAAATTCTTAGATATCGTGCAGAAATTAAAAAGAGTTTTTAGTGAAGGAAATTTCGGAGCTTTTGGAGGCGCTTATCTATTTGTTTTGAGGGCACAATTAAGCACCTTCTTTGAGCCTGACGACCTTAATTGAATCTGTTTCGATTTTAAATTAATTTAGAACGATGATTCTTAAAATTGACTCTCTGTCCTTCTGTCTTACCCTCCCCAGATAAACGCCCTGAGGCAAAGTGATCTCCTTTTGTGGAGCCGATTTTGTTTTAAGTACAATTTGTCCAGTAGCAGAGTAGATTTCTAAGTAATCGATAGCACCTAAAAGGTTAGAAAGGGATGAAAAGTCTAAAGTACCATCTTTGGAGAAAAGGACTTTTTCACCCTTTTCCTTTACGCTTTGGATGATTAATTCTTTGAGTGTCGTGTTTTTATCCTCATGGGGCGGATTGCAATTATCCCTTGCCCTAACCATGAAATAATATGTTCCAGGTGGAAGGGCTGGTATGCGAAAGCGGACAAGATTATTTACCACTTGATAAGTTAAAGGTCCAACGGAGTCTGCGGCTTCTTCAGGCGAGTTAAAGGGAGAAGTTGAATAGTACACATAGTAATTAACGGGGGGCGTTTGGTCTTCGGCAAGGCCAGCAAGAATTTCAATGGAGTCACCCTGGTAATTTACATCGTAAACCCCAATGTGACTTTTCCAGGTAGGTGGGTTGTGGTCTTCGAGGTGATTGTGGAATACGCCGTAGGTTATGGTATCGAGAAGAATGTAAGTTACATAGGAGAGCCAGTGGTTTTCCACTATGGTATATTGAATTTGATTACGTAACATCGTTTCATAAGAGGCCTGAGAAGGGTTTAGGTAATCAAGGGCAAAGACAGTGAACCCGTCAGGTTGTGAAGCCTCTTCATTAACCCATACTGCCCAATTGTTTCTGTTTTCTTCGAAATAGGGTGAGACGATACCCGTATCGGCTTGCCAGTCCCAGGAAGTGTAGTAAGCTTCGAATAAAACTCCGTTTACGAAGGGCCTGATATTGTAAGGTGTGTTTCGATACCAGTACGGTGAAAAATAGAAAAGCCCTCTATTTGCGATGAGGATTTTTTGAGGATACCTTTCTCTTAAATGTTGAATAAGTCGAGACATACCACGATAGGTCCAAAAGTACGGGCCCCAGGGGTTTGCGGTATCAATGGTATCGAGGAAAAATCCGTCAAATCCCCTTGCCTGTAAGGCATCGGCCCTGGCGTCAACATATTGCCACCACAGGGTATCACCTGCGTTTACATAATAGCTTCCCCAGGTTCCATTTCTGTCAGGGAGTCCATTGTGGTCGGCATCATCAAGATAAAAAGAGGCAAAACCGTTGTTAGTGTAGATAATTGAATCACCGAGAGTGTCATAATAGCAGGGACCTCTTCCATCTCCGACAATATTTCCAGAATCTACCTCTCCAATAGAAAGATAGGCAATTACAATTACATCATCATCGGTCCCAGAAATCCCATCATGCCCCCTTTTGAGGCTTTGAAGCTGTTCATCAGAAATAGCGGAGGGCTCCATAATAACAAGGTCAAAATCCTTTGCCCTAAACAAAATGTCGTTGTTCCATTCCCCGTAATACACAAGATAATCACTATCGGGGGTTAACCCCGCTACAGGGCCGGCGGAAAGGAAAATGTACAATAAAATACTCATATAATACCCAATCTGAAAAAAGTCGTTCTCTAAAGCGCTTAACTTATTTGACTAATACCACCTTGTAGATCTTCTTATTATTTCCAAATTCAGCATTCACGAAATAGATTCCGTTAGGGAAGGTCCCAAGGTCAATTTTGCCTTTGCCCTTTAGGTTGTAGGTATCGCTTTTTACGATTCTTCCGGAAACATCGGCAACTTGGATTTTTACGGTGTTCTCTAAGGCGTTTTCGAAGTTCAGGATAATGGTTCTTCCACCTGTGATCTTAAGATCAAATTTGCCCGTTAGATTCTCGCTTATAGGCAATATAATCGATGGATCGGCTAATTCCGAAGAACTCCCCTTCGGACTCGTAGCAAGAGCAGTAATGTAAACACTTGAAAAGTCAGGATTTGAGTAAGTTGTGGTAAAGGTCCAATTGCCCTCTCCGTCAGAGATGGTTTCTCCAAGGTAAACTTTTCCGTTATAGGAGTTAGAACCATCATCTCCTTCATATACCTCAACCTTTGAGTAGGGAAGCGTGTTTGTCCCTTCGACGGTGAGAGTCTGGGTGGATTGGATGTAGCTGGTCCTTAAGATCACGGGGCGTGGAATTCCTTCGTTGGCGTAATCACCAATGTAAATGCCTTTTCCTGTATTACCTTCAAAGGAGGAGCGGGAAATGGTGTTGTAATTTGCTGAATCCTCGATGGTTCCATAAAGGTAAACTCCGTAGGTATTGGATTTGAAGGTGTCGGCGAGAATGAGAATGGAATCAGCCTTGGAGACCTCGATACCTGAGGCATTGTTTTCAAATCGGTTGTATTTAATGGAAAGGCCCTTCGCCTTCGGTGTGAAGATTTGAAGGCCTGTGATGTTACCGTAAAAAACATTACCCAGATTTTCGTCGCCAATGCTAAATCCGAAGGCATCGTTCCCCTCGGGCGAATTCCAATCGTACAGGGCTAAGCCTACGTCCTGGTCCCTTGTATCCCGAGTATCGCCTATGAAGTTTTTGTAAACTTTTAGATCCCTGAGGCCGTTTGTTTCGCCACGGTATCCCGTCACAAGGAAACCTATCCAACCGTTGTTTACAACGGAATCGCCTTGAAGGTAGGCGGATTGGGTTGTGGTCCCCTGATCGCACCTTATGTAAATGCCGATGGAATCAGAACTTGCTACTTTTGTATTTAAAATGGTATCGTTTTGAACGGGATTTGTACCATAGGTTGAATTCCATGCCAAAATTCCCCAGAAATTGTTAGCAATGTTGGAGTTTGAAACTTTGAGGTTTACGTGGTCGATTACCGTAATTCCACCTTTACCGTAGTAATCAGCGTTAATTTTGCCACAATTCTCAACGTTGGTACTATCAATGTTGATTTCAAGGGCACCGTAGCTTGATGAGGCACTGCGGCCATAGATTCCGTGATAGAGTGCGTTCTTAAAATTAGAACCAGAAATTGTAACCTTTGCGGGACCATATATAGTTCCATAGTCCAAAGAGGTACCAGAAAAGTCACCCGTGTAAAATCCACAAAGAGTGGAATCTATCGTGACTCCTTTTATTATGAGGTTGTTTACTGAGGTCCCGCTACCAACTTTGAGATTTATAGCGGTTCGGAATTTTTTAAGGGTTAAGCCTGAAATTTCAATATTATTTATGTTTTCCCACAAGGAATCTGTTCTAACGACTATGCCGTTTATTGTGGTATCGCCGGTAAGGCTTAGCTGGTTAAGACTCATGAGAACGGTGGGTCTTAAAAGGAATAGAGGCTGAGTTAGGTTTATGTCTGCTGGAACTCTCATTAAAATCGTATCTTGGTCTAAGTCGCTGTTTGCTACATTAATTGCGTCGGTCAAAGTGCCTGATCCACTGGCATCTGAAGAATAAACTTCAAGCAGTTTGTTGGGCTGGTTTATAATGTTGTTTGGCGAAATGCCATTTTTGCTCCTATAAAATCCAAGGTAAGTATTAATTGTGCTTGTTCCGTTTGTGTTCCCAGAATTTGGCACTATGCCGTAGGCAAGATTGTCTGCATTATTGTATAGATAAATCACCATATAAAAGGAATCGGGGTTTCCTATTTCGCTCCAGGGGATGGAGATTTCGTTGGTGCCATTAGTTTCGTACCCTGCAAAGAATTGACCGTTGAAAGTTGTTAAACTCCAGCTACCAGAGGCATATACCAACCTTTGGGCATTGAATGAACCATAGATATGAAAGCCGTAGTCCGCTTTGAAGGGTAAGTTGATACCCGCGGAAGAAATAGAAGAACCCTTTCCGAAGTTTTTATGTTTCTGAGGATCAGTGTCAAAGTAGATGTGAAGGTCGTAGTTGGGCGTTCCTTCTAAGGATTGGAATATATACCCGATGTAAATACTTTCAGCATCCCAGGTCACATAAGCATTCCACCAGCCCGTGGTATAAAATTGCTCATCGGTCATATAGCCTTCCCGGGATAAGATTCCGTCCAGAATCACAAAGTAGTTCGGAGTTCTTGCGGTGGAAAGATTCAGTTCGTACATCTCGGATATAAAGTCCGAATCGGTCCAGTTATTATCGGCGACATCATCTTCGCAGGGGATGGCATCAACGGCTGAGGACCCATCACCACCTGCAACAAAGGCAGAGATTGCTATGGAAGTCGGATTTCCAAGGCTGCTTAAAGGGATCACTATCTCGAGGGTTTTAAGACCCGTCAAAGCATCGCCGGTAAATTCATACCTCTCACCCCTCGTGAGAGAGGTATAGTTCCAACCACTCCCTGTGTAGGTGCAAAGATTTGCAGAGGTTATTGAGCCTGAGGTTCCATCCCACCAGAAATAAATTTCGTAATTGGCATCCCTTCCGTTGTCAAAGCCGATCTTTCTTCCCCATGCATCGCTGGGATCTGAGCCACCTGTATAGCCGGAGACTCCAATGACATCAATGGCAAAGCCATAGGCTACATTCCAGCTCACGGTGTTGTTTGTCTTGAGAAAGATGTAAAGGTTGATATTATCCCAGGTTACAAAGAGTGAGTCGAGGTTTGCGCCGGCATTGGCATTTTGAGTAGAGTAACCAAGAAACTGATAACCTGAAAGGGCTCTTTCGTTTTTCCTCAGGTAACCATCTGTTACGCCACCTGTACCAGGATTGTTGTAGGTGGTGGCAAGGAGTACACTAGCCCATGCCAACATCAATATAGCTTTTTTCACAACTATCCTCCTGATATGTGTTTAAAAATGTAATCTTTTCAGTTTGAACTGTCAATGGGTTACACAGGGGAGGCGTGGCTGAATTTGCGAATTAAACGTCAAATTTGGTGCTTGATTTTCACCTTTTAACTATTATAGTATTCCTACTTTTTAGTAGGAAAAAGAGGCGCCGTGAGTGAACTCTTTGGGAAAGAACTCGATAAAAAGAAAGAGGCTCTTAAAGAGCTTATAAGAAAAATACACGAAGGTGAAAATCCTGAAGAATTGAAGAGGAGGTTCAGAGAGAATTTCGGTGACGTTACCAGCGAGGAAATTGCGAGGGTTGAGGAAGAACTTATAAAGGAAGGTTTTCCACGGGATGAGATCATCCGATTATGTGAGGTCCATTTGGCAGTTTTTAGAGAGTCGATTCAAAGGGAGCAGACTGCTGCAGGAAAGACTTCTCCCTTCCATCCGGTAAATATTTTAATGAAAGAGCATGAGATAATGCTGGAAAACGCGAAAAGATTAGTGGGTTTGCTTAAAGGACACACCCTCGAATCCTTCTTACAGGACGAAAAGGCCTTTTCAATGTTGGAAAACTTGGTTCATCACTTTAAGGAGGCCGAAAAACACTATTTGAGAGAGGAGAATGCACTCTTTCCCCTTCTTGAAAAATATGGAGTTACGGAGCCACCAAAGATCATGTGGATGGAACACGATTTGATAAGAGAGATTAAGAAAAATCTTTATGCCCATTATGAAAAATTCAAAAAGGCACCGAACTCTGAAGATTTCATCGCAATGGCAAATTTTGCTGAAGAATTGCTGAATACTATTAACAGCCACTTTTTCAAGGAAAATTCCGTTTTATTCCCAACGGCACTTAGAGTGGCAAAGGAAGAAGAGTGGCAGAAAGTAAAGAGAGACTTTGATGAGATAGGTTATTGCTGCTTTTATCCACAGCCTCAGCTTTTGAAGGAAAAGAGTGAGGAAGTTGGGGTTACGGAGGAGATTATTAAGTTGCCCAGTGGTTCTTTCACCCTAAAAGAGCTTATAGCAGTTTTGAATACCCTTCCCGTTGACATTACCTTTGTGGACAGGAATGACGAAGTTAAGTTTTTTAACGAGACTAAGGACAGAATCTTTGTTAGAACTCGGGGAGTTATAGGTAGGAAGGTTCAGAATTGCCACCCTCAGAAAAGTCTTCACGTGGTTGAAAAAATTCTTGATGAATTTAAAAAAGGAACAAGGGATGTGGCAGATTTCTGGATCTGGGTAAAGGATAGGTACATTTTCATAAGGTATTTTGCGGTGAGGGACGAGAAGGGGGAGTATCTTGGCACATTAGAGGTGAGTCAGGATATTACGGATATAAAGAAGTTAGAGGGCGAGAAGAGGTTACTGGACTGGGAATAACAAATTTGGGTTAATGAATAACTTCTGGAAAAGGTTTTTAATTAAATCGGATATTTTACTCTGTTCTGTCCCACACGAAAATATTCCAGAGGGCTTTAAATTTGTCAGAACTTTGCAAGAGATATTTCCATCCCACTACAACCCTTGTCAGGATGAAAACAATGAATAGGCTTAGAGTGAAATATAAAGCCCAGATTTGAGTTTTTGTTAGCCACGTAGCAATTACTAAGAGCGTGAAGAAGACGGGGGTTGCTGGTGCCGAACTTTTAATGATCAGCGTTATGAGAACATAAATTACGAAGACTTTGATGGTGATAGAAGGTATTAGATAAAAGGATAAACCTAAAGAGGTTGCAACGCCCCTGCCGTGTCCTTTGAATTTTAGCCAAAGGGGGAAATTATGGCCAATGATTGCTGCAATTCCGGGGATGAAAGACAGTTCCATTGGAATGGAAAGTAGCTGTTTTGAGATTAAAATTGCTACAATGCCTTTTGTTGAATCGAAAACAAAGGTTAGAATGGCATAGGGAAGTCCAAGAACTTTGTAGACATTGGATGTGCCAATCTTTTTGAATCCTTGCTTAGTTACATCGATTCCCTTCATTTTACCGAGGAGGTACCCCATGGGAATGGAACCATAAAGATAACTTATCAGGATCGAAATTACGAGATTCATCGTTTTTATTATAAGAAGGATGCTTGCTATAATCAAACCAGTTTGTGTCACCCTCTTTTGAGTGAAATAAGCGCTTTTCTAATTGGCTTTTGAGCGGTAAAAGTGCTAATAAACTGAAGCATACTGGATGCGGTAAGCGGGACCTTGATCCCTACGGGTTGACTGGCTTCTTTTGCGAAATTAATTGGCGTTGACTAAAGGAGTCGAAAATTGTTTAAGCAGGTGGATTTAGGTGGGAGTATTGGTGCTATTTGAAAATCCCCAATTTGTGATGGTATTCAAAGCCTTCGAGATTAAGCATAACAGAATTTCAAAAGGAGATTTGCTTTCAGGTTGTTGTTTGCAGTGTTACAATCCTTGCTGTCTTGAGTTTTTGAAAGATATCGGCCTCTAATTAAAAAAACGGCGAATTTTTGCTTTGTCCGGGATTATTTCTACTCGTTGTTATTAGTGAGGACCCTCAAACAACAGTTTTTAATGTAATAACAACCCTTTCGCAAGAACAAGTGCAATGTATTTCCGCAGGAGTCAATAGGTAGGAACTTCAGGAATCCTTATAGTGTCCGTGCTTGTAGGTTTTGCCTGTTACCACATATATTACATCTTCCGACAAGTTGGTGGCGTGATCGGCAACTCGCTCTATATTGGATGCAATTGCTGTAAATTCTATCAGCATTTCTGGGGTAATAAGCTGAGTTGAACAAAGAGAAGCAGATTTTTTAACAATTTCCTGATTCAATCTGTCAATTTCATCATCCTTTGTGAGAACAGAAGTCGCAAGTGCTGCATCTTCCTTCATATAGGCTTCAATTGATTCTTTAAGCATTTCAAGGGTTTTTGATGCCATAATTGAGATTAGAGTGTAGAGTTCTTTGACTTCTGGATATTGGATCAAAACCATCGAGCTCTCAGCTATATTGGTAGCATGGTCTCCAACTCTTTCAAGGTCGTTGTTCATTTTCAAAATCATAGTTACGGTCCTTAAGACCTTGGCCTTGGGTGCGTAAAGGGCGATGAAATCAAGGCAGAGTTCATCAATTAAATTTTCTTTCTCGTTGGCATAAGCTTCGTCTTCCTCAATTACTTTTTTGAGCAATTCCTGATTTCTTGTTAGAAGCCCTTCGATGGCTTTTTTGAACATATTACTCACGTGAGTATGGTAATCTAAAATTTCGGTGTTTAATTCCTTTAGCTTTTCTTCAAGCATCTTATCCTCCTCATCCAAATTTTCCCGATAGAAATTCTTCTGTAACCTTGTTTTCTGGCGTGGTAAATATTTTAGTAGAAGGGCCAAATTCAACCAAGACCCCGTTGTAGAGAAAGGCGACGTAATCGGAAATCCTTGAGGCCTGTCCAATGTTGTGGGTAACTATGAGGATGGTGACTCGTTCTTTTAAATCGACTAAGAGCTCTTCAATCTTTGCAGTGGCTTGAGGATCGAGGGAGGAGGTCGGTTCGTCGAGTAGTATGATGTCAGGATTCATTGCCAACGCCCTTGCGATGCAAAGTCTTTGCTGCTGGCCTCCCGAAAGAAAAGTTCCCTTTTTAAAGAGTTTATCTTTAACCTCTTCCCAGAGTCCCACGCTTTTCAAGTTTTTTTCAACAATCTCATCTCTTTCTTCTTTTTTCAACTTTATTCCGCGAAGGATGTAACCAGCAATGACGTTATCATAGATGCTCATATGGGGGAAGGGATTCGGCCTTTGAAAAACCATTCCAATTTTTGAGCGAACTTCTTCAGGAGGCATTTGGAAGATGTCTTCGCTTTTTAGGTAAATTCTTCCTTCGACTTTTACATCTTTATACAATTCGTGCATTCGGTTGATCGACCTGAGGAGTGTTGATTTACCACAGCCTGAAGGTCCCATAATGGCCGTTATCTTTTTTTCATGGACCTTTAAATTGATGTTGAAAAGTACCTGATGTTCACCATAGAATACATTCAGGTTTTCAACCGTTAAAATTATGCTTTCCATTTTTTCACTCCTAAGCGGGAAATTATACTTACAAGGAAGACTATCAAAATTAAAATCAGGGAAGCACCCCAGGCAATTTGGTGCCATTCCCTGTAAGGACTGGTAGCGTAGTTGTAAATTAATAGTGGCAAAGCGCTCATCGGCTTTAAAATATTAAGGTTAAGGAATGGGTTTCCAAAGCTGGTAAAGAGTAGTGGTGCAGTCTCTCCCGCTATTCTCGAAAAGCTTGATAGGAGCCCGGTTAATATACCCGGTAGCGCAAAGGGGATTATCACTTTAAGGGTTGTCCTGGTAAAATTCGCACCTAAGGACCTGCTTGCTTCTCTATAGTCCTTTGGTATCATCATAATACTTTCTGCTGTTGCTGTAACTACGTTGGGAATCATCATAATGGCAAGGGCAATACTTCCTGCCAGAGCAGAATATCCTCCCATAGGTTTTACACACCACAGGTAGACAACGATGCCAATCACAATGGAAGGGATTCCAGCTATAAGTCGGGAACTTACAGCGGTGATTTTGCTTATCAATTTGTCAGGAAATTCCGCAACATAAACACCGGCAAGGATCGATATAGGTGAGGCAATAATAGTGGCAATAGTTGTTATGATTAGCGTGCCGACTATGGAGTTTAATGCACCTCCCCTTTCACCCACGGGTCTTTGTATCTTGGTTATTAGGTCAAGGTTGAGTGCGTTTATTCCCCATTTTAAGAGGGTGATGAGGATTATAAAAAGCGGAGCAATTGTTAAAATCGAAAAGGTTATAATTCCGGCTTTAAAGATTTTGTCCATGTACTTTCTGGTTTTCATTTCCGCACTCTCCTCAAAATCAAAAGGTTACCGGTGAAGTTAAAGATTAAAGTTATTAAGAATAGTACAAGCCCAAGGAATATTAGGCCACTTTGATGTATCCCGGAAGCTTCGTTAAATTGGTTTGCTATAAGGCTGGCGATGGTATTTCCAGGTCCGAAAAGATTGGAAGGAAAGTTATTAAAGTTTCCTATTACCATTGTCACTGCCATAGTTTCTCCTAAGGCCCTTCCTAAGGAAAGAAGAAAGCCTGCTAATATGCCTGATCTGGCAACGGGAAGTATTACCTTCAGGTTTGTTTCATAGGTGTTTGCGCCTAAAGCGTAGGAGGCCTCTTCCAGCTCCTCGGGTACCAGTTTCATGACTTCCGACGCGATGGAGGCTGATAGAGGTATTATCATTATTGTTAGAACGAGAACGGCAGTCATTATTCCTACGCCATAAGGGGGATAACCTAATTTTAATTGAAGAATTCTCATGATGGGGGCTAAGGCGAAGAGTCCCCAAAATCCGTAAATTACTGAAGGAATTGCGGCGATAAGGTGAAGAGAAGTGGTTAGAAGGTCTTTTATGCGCTCCGATAAATTCCTTGTTTTAGTAAGGAAGGCGACTGAAAGGGAAAAGGGAACGGAGAGAAGAAGGGCAAGGATGGAGACAAGGATCGTAGTTACGATGAATGGTAGGGCTCCGTAGCTTTCATTTATTGGGTCCCAGACTCTTGAGACAAGAGCTCTTAGGCCGAAGGTTTTAACAAAAGGCCAACTGGATAGGAAGAGGGTAACTAAAAAGGCGAAAATTACAATGGATACAAGAAGCGCTGAGGCCTTTAAAATTTGAAGGAAAATAAAGTCTTCTGATTTAGTTCTCTTCAAAAAGGCGAAGGGGGGTAGAATCCCCCCTTCGCCCGTTTTTCCCTTGAAACTTTTAATCATTGAAGCTTCTTACCTTCGAAGGTAAGGGTTGTAAGGTTTTTCTCAATTATTTTTACTACGGATTGCGGGAGAGGCGCGTAATCCAGTTCCTTCGTGTAATGCTGTCCTTCGTGGGTCATCCAGTAGAGTAGTTTGTAAAGCTCCTGGGCCTTTTTCTTGTCTTTTAAGTATGATAAGTCTTTATATACAAGGATCCAGGTGAAACTTGAAATCGGATAACCTTCTGGATTCTCGGTATCCGTGATCGATACTTTCAGGTGTTCAGGAATTTTTACATCTGCTGCCTTTGATATGGATTCAATGTCCGGCTTAACAAAATTCCCCTTCTTATTTTTAATGAGTGCCACAGCCATATTATTCTGCTTTGCATAGGCTAATTCAACATAGCCAACGGCTCCTTCGATTTGATTGACGAGGGCAGCAACGCCTGCGTTGCCCTTGCCCCCGACGCCTTTAGGCCAATTTAAAGTTTTTCCCCTTCCTATTTTTTCTGCCCATTTTATGTCTGCTTTGGTGAGATAGTCTGAGAAAACGAAGGTAGTTCCACTTCCGTCAGACCTATAAACAGGTGTTACTGGTAACTTTGGCAGTTTGATATCCGGATTGATTTTTTGTATTCTTGGATCGTTCCAGTACTTGATGTTGCCGAGGTACATGTCCGCAATTATATCAGGTGTGAGTTTTAGCTCATTAATACCCTTGAGGTTGAAGGTAACAACAACGGCGCCAAGGCAGGTTGGTATATGAAGAACCTCTGAACCGGCTTTACTTTCCTCTTCTGGTGTCATAGGTGCATCGGATCCTGCAAAGTCCACAGTCTTTGCTATCAGCTGCTGAATTCCACCGCCGGAACCGATGGCCTGGTAGTTGACCTTCACACCCGTGGTTTGGTAGTACACATCAAACATTTTGGAGTAGAGGGGGTAGGGGAACGTTGCCCCTGCCCCGGTGAGCTCTACTCCCTGTGCACCTGCAAGGCCTGTTAGAACTAAAAGGAGGGTGCCCAAAAGAAGTTTCTTTACCATTATTTACCTCCTAAAAACTGGCGTTAAAGGTGAGTTTTGCATATAAGTCATTCGTGATGTTTCTGTTGTCATAAATTGCATAAGCTATGTTGGGGGCGATGGAGACATTTTTGATGATTTTATAGGAGACGCCTGCATATAGTATGTTAGCCTTTGAGAGCTTTGAAAGGGGCATGTAGGTGATTTTATTGGCTTCTGGGTTGGCCTGCATCAATCTATCGTATCTTAAGTAGACCTCCATTCTTCTTGTGATTTCTTTGACAGCGAAGATTGATGCGAATCCCTGCTTATCACTACCTTTCTTATAGTATGCAAACTCCATTCCTGTTCTGAAGGTGGGCATCTCGTAGCCTATGAAGGGTCTTAGGAGGAGTCCAGTGTTTGAGTCGTCAATTAATTCATAGCGCCCTGAAAGATCAAAGGTTAAACCTTCGAAGGGTTGAATTTTGATGCCGAAATAGTTGTTTAATTTATTCTTGCCACCTTTTGCAACTAACAGGTTAAGTTCTGCTATGGATTGTTTGAAATTCGCTGAAACTCCGAGGTCCCTGGATGAAACAACCCTCTGGAAATCGAGAAGGGTCTTTTCTACCGGCCTTAACCCCCAAACCTTCTCTGGAGTTTCAAGGATAATGGTAGGTTGCACACCAAATGCAAACTTTGCATTTCCAATTTTATAAGATAAGTATGCATCTTTGAGGTAAGGGGCCAGCTTTGTTTCGGGTGTTTTATCAACATTGGGACTTTCCATTTCAAGCCTCACTCTCACAGCCGCGACCTCTTCGATCTTCTTGTCGAAGGTTAAATTGATTCTTCTAATAAGAAACCCATACTTTCCCTTTAAGGTGTCGATGTTGGATTGGTTGATGTAGTAGATGTCTCCAAACATCGCTCCGGAGACCTTTACTACGTCCTGGGCTTTGGCAGTTTGGGCCCCGAGAAGTATTGTCAGGGCCATCATTACCCACAGTTTTACTGTTTTTAGGTTTGGCATTTTAGCCTCCTTTGTTAGCACTAAAATTATGGAACGGGAGTGTTAAGGAATTGTTAAGATTGGGTTAAAGGGGATTAACCTTAGGAATAGTAACTGTGAAAGTGGTTCCAAGCCCCACTTGACTTCTTACGTCTATACTTCCCCTTAGTGCCTGGACCGCATGTTTTACTATGGCAAGACCCAGGCCAAAACCTGCTCCCCTTGACTTATCAAGGGTAAAGAACCTCTCAAAAATTCTCGGGATTAGGTTCTCTGGGACGCCGGGTCCCGTGTCGGAAACTGTTATTTTAAGCTCATCTCCCTCCTTTACCACTTCAAGTTCCACCCTTCCTGTTTCCGTAAATTTCACGGCATTGTCAAGGAGATTTACGATGATCATTTTGAGTTTTTCCGGGTCGGTCTTTACCGTTTCAGTGTCCGTTTTGATAGAATAATGGAATTCAAGACCTTTTTTAGAAGCTACATGCTTGAAAGGTGTTATTATGCTCTCTGCAAATTCCTTAAGTTTTAACTCTTTTACTTCCGACTCGGGAAGGTTTTCCAGTTTTGACAGGGTGTTAAGCTTTGTTATCAGTTGTGAGAGTTCATCAACGGCCTTTAGAATGTTTTCAACATAAAAGTTAATGTTTTCATCCTTGCACTCTTCGAGAATGGTCTCTCCATAGCCTTTAATGATGGTAAGGGGGGTTTTGAGGTCATGGGATACGTGGGAAATTAGCTCTTTCTTTACCTTTTCTTTTTCAAAGGCATCCGTAACATCAATGGCGATTAGGATTACTTGGGGAAGGTTTCCCACTCTTTTCAAGTAAACCTGGTAGTATTTACCCTTCCATTGGGACTCATATTTTAACTCCTGAGTTTCCGATTCTTTTAATACTCTTCTTGCCTGCCTCAAAATTTCAAGGGATAAAAGGTCTACTTTCTCTTTCTCATCTGCAAAAAGTGTTTTAAAGGGCAGGTTGGAATATAGGATGTTAAGTTTACTGTCCATTATTGCCACGGGAAAAGGTATCGTCTCAAGGATCGTTTTTAATTTTTGTTCAGTATCTTCGAGGACTTTTTGTGTTTGAGAAAGCTTTTCCACCATTTCATTGAACTGCTCAGCCAACTCTTTAAGTGGGCCCTCCCTTTTCCATAGTATTCTTACACTGAAATCATTTTCTGAGAGTTTTTTAAAGGCCTGCAGAAAACGGGATATATCCTTTCGATAAGCTGAATCCAGGACGGTTAAGATGATAAATGCGATTATGGTGAAGGTGAAAATAAAGAGGATGTAGGTCGTTTTCAGTTTTTTGTAGCTATCTACGATTCCACTCTCATGCTCACTCACTCTTACCACACCTATGATGGTATCACCTTTTCTTACGGGGACTGCGCAGTATAGCATTCTTTTCTTTAGGGTTTGACTTTCCCTTTGAGAAAATCCGATTTTACCCCTTAATGCCTCCGACACCTCGGGTCTCCAGCGGTGATTATCCATAAGCGCCGGATTTAGCCGTGAATCGAAAATTACAACACCAGTGGTGTCAATGATTGTAATTCTATTTCCTGTTAGAGAGTCGAGATAGATTAGATTTTTGTAAAGCCCTTTATTTTTGTCATTGGAAAAAAGGTATTGACCTTCTTTTTGAATGATTGAAAAGGCGAAATTCTGAAGGCTTTTCTGTTGTAAAGTTTTTATCCCCTTTTCTAATAGGTTTTGAGACAAAAGGAGGAGTCCGAAAAGAATTAGCAAAGTGGGTAAGAGAATGTAGAGATATAGCTTTCTGTACAAGCTATTTTGCCTCTATTTTATATCCCAATCCCCTTACGTTTTTTATGTACGCACCGAGTTCCCCCAGTTTTTTTCTCAAGTTTGAAATATGAGCATCGACGGTCCTTTCGAGGGTATCCTTTTCAAGCCCCCAAAGTTGAGATAGGATTTCTTCCCTGGAGAAGATTTTACCGGGGCGGGATGCGAGAAGGCTCAGAATTTTAAATTCCGTTGCTGTCAGCTTGAGTTCTTTGCCTTTTAAAAACACTTGATTGGAATCTAAATAAATAATGAGGTCCTCACCATAAGTTATTACCTCAGTGGGGGTTTTTTCGTATCTCCTTAAAACACTTTTTACCCTTGCTACCAGCTCCCTGGGAGAAAAGGGCTTTGTTACGTAATCATCAGCCCCCATCTCTAACCCCAGTACCCTGTCTGCTTCCTCAGCCCTTGCAGTTAACATGATGACTGGTATGTCCTTGTATCTTTCATCACTTTTAAGAAATTTTAACAATTCGAAACCATCCCAGTCGGGAAGCATTATATCGAGGATTATTAAATCGGGGTAGTTTTTCTGTTCGAGGTATCTCAAGAGTTCCGATCCAAAGGAGAACTTGTGGACTATAAAATTGAATTTGGCAAGGTTGTGAGCAACCAGTTCCCTTATTTCTTTCTGGTCTTCAATAACGGCTATGTGTTTTGACATCGTTAACTAAATTAAGCTTTAAAATTTTCAAGGGCTTTTATAAGTCTGTCAACGTCTTCTTCGTTTACGTCTTTGTGAGTTACAAACCTTATTCTACCAGGCCCAAATTGCAGGGCTAAAATTCCTTGTGATTCAAGAAAATTCAATATTTTCTGAGGATCCCGTTTTGTTTCAACTATTACAATGTTTGTTTCCACTTCTTCGGGGTTTATTTTCAAGAAGGTGAACTTGGAAAGGCCTTCGGCAAGCCTTTTCGCATTTTTGTGATCTTCATCAAGTCTGTCAATCATTTTATTTATAGCGACAATTCCACAGGCTGCAAGGATTCCCGCTTGCCTCATACCCCCGCCGAGGAGTTTTCTAACCCTTCTTGCCTTCTCAATGAATTCTTTCGAACCGCATAGTATTGAGCCTATGGGCGCTGACAGCCCTTTAGAAAGGCAAAACATTAAAGAATCGAGGTGTTTGGTGTATTCCTTTACATCTACTTTAAGAAAAGTGCAAGCGTTAAAGATTCGCGCACCGTCCATATGCAAAGGCAGCCCGTATTCCTTGCAGATTGCAGAAACCTCTGCAACATATTCAGGAGGAAGTGCTTTTCCTCCCCAATAGTTGTGGGTGTTTTCAAGGCAAACCAAAGATGTGCCTGCCCTATGCAGTTCTTCCTTTCTTATCGCCCTTTTTATGTCCTCGGGATCAATTATGCCCCTGTTGGATTTCATGGGCCGGGGAATTGCCCTCGAAATATAGGCGATGTGCCCTACTTCACTGGTATAGATATGGGACATCTCTTCGAGAATCACCTCTGTACCATCCCTTGTCCACACCCTTACTGCTATGGCATTTCCCATGGTACCCGATGGAACAAAGAGGGCGGCTTCGAACCCCGTTTTCTCCGCTGCCAGCCTTTCCAATTCTTTAACGGTTGGGTCATCCCCGAGAACGTCGTCCCCGAGGGGCGCCTTCATCATCGCCTCGTACATTTCCTTTGTAGGCCTTGTTACTGTATCACTTCTAAAATCTGAAATTTTCATATTTTTCTCCTACCTTACTCCCAGTACTTCCTTTTCTTTCTCAATGATTTTTTTGATGCCCTCAAAGGCGATATCCAGGAGTTTTTCCATTTCTTCCCGCGTCAAGGGCCGCTTTTCAGCAGTGCCCTGTATATCTATAATTTTCCCGCTTTCCGTCATTGTAACATTTAAATCAACCTCTGCCTGGGAATCCTCCTCGTAGGATAGGTCCAAATGGAACTCACCGTTCACAATTCCCACGGAAACTGAGCCTATAAACTCCAGAATGGGGTTTTCACTTATTACCTTTTGTTCCATTAGATACCTTATGGCGTCGTATAATGCGACAAAGCCACCGTTTATAGCAGCGGTTCTGGTCCCTCCGTCAGCCTGTAAAACATCTGCATCAATGATGATTGAGATGTTTGGAATCTTTGAAAGATCCACGGCTCCCCTCAGACTCCTTCCAATTATCCTTGATATTTCGATAGAACGGGAATCCAATTTCCCTGTACGGGATTCCCTCGGTTTTCTTTCCTGGGTCGATCTTGGCAGCATGCTATACTCTGCGGTGATCCAGCCCTGCTCCGCACCCTGTAGCCAGTTGGGGAGTTTGGTTTGCACCGATGCGGTGCAGAGTACCATCGTGTTCCCCATCTGTACAAGGCAGGACCCTTCAGGGTTTTTGAGATAATTTCTTGTAAAACTTAAGGGCCTTAATTCAAGAGGTTCTTTCATTTTACATCCTCTCCGGTGCCTCTATACCTAAAAGTTCAAGGCCATTTTTCACAACAGTTTTAACTCCAAAAGAGAGTAAAAGTCTCGCATTACTAAGCTCTGAATCCTCAGTTACAATCCTTATCTTCTGGTAATAACTGTGGTATAGTTCTGAAAGTTCGAGGAGATACCTTACAAGGAGGTGAGGCTCTAAACTTCTGCAGGCGCTCTGGATAATATCCGGGTAGAACAAAATTTTCCGTAAGAGGCTTCTTTCTTCCTTTTCGGTAAGCAGGGATGGATTGCCCTTTTCATGGGATAGCCCTTTCTCTTTACCAAAGTCCAGAAGACTCGCGATCCTTGCATGGCTATACTGGACGTAATAGACCGGATTTTGGACGCCAATGGTTTTTGCCAGTTCTAAATCAAAATCAAGATGGGCATTTACCGTTCTGGTGAGAAAGAAAAACCTCGCCGCATCTACACCAACTTCGTCAATGAGATCATCCATGGAGTAAATTTCACCTTTTCTCTTTGACATTTTGACCTTTTCCTGTCCCCTCACTAAATTTACCTGCTGGGCAATAAGTACCTTAAAGTTTTCCACATTGAATCCCAGTGCCTTTAGTCCAGCCTCCATCCGTGGTATGTAACCATGATGATCGGGCCCCCAAATATCGATGAGGATGTCGTAGTTTCTGTCAATTTTATGAAGGTGGTAAGCAAGATCAAAGAAGAAATAGGTAGGTTCGCCGTTACTCCTTATAAGGACCCTATCCTTATCGTCACCGAAGGCCGATGATTTGAAAACTGTGGCGCCATCTTGAGTATAAGTCAGTCCCGAATCTTCAAGGATCTTCATGACTCTCTTAGGGTATTCAGAATTCCTGATGTCCGTCTCAAATACAAAACGATCGAACTTAACCCTGTACCTTTCCAGTGTCCTTTTTTGCCAGTTGTGGATGTATTCGACGGCAAATCTCCCGTAATCACCAGAAAAGTTTGTTTCCAGGATAGCCCTTGCGATATCGTAGATGTATTCTCCATGATAACCATCTTCAGGGAATTCAAAGGGAAGACCTTGAATCTCACGAACACGGGCCTCTATGGACTTTCTAAGCCTTTCTATCTGGCCACCTGCATCGTTGACATAGTACTCTGAATCCACAAGGTAGCCACAGGTACTCATTATCCTTCTTAGTGAATCACCCACAGCGGCAGCCCTTGCGTTAACTACTACCAATGGCCCTGTGGGATTCGCTGAAACGAATTCAAGATTTACTTTTCTTTGGTTACCAAGGTTATTTTTCCCATAATTTTCGGGATCTTTAGAAAGGTCGTTTAAGAGTTCTCCGAGGTGTTTTTGAGATACTTTAAAGTTTAAAAAACCCTTTGCTATATCTGCCCTTTCAAGGAGTTCGAATTCAGACAATTCGCGTAGAATCTTTTCTCCCAGTTCAACGGGATTCTTTTTTAGTTCCTTTGCCAATCTGAAAAGAATGTTTGTAGAATAGTCACCGAAGTCCTCTTCTGGCGATTCTTCCAAATAGAAATCGATTTTTAAACCGAAACTTCTCTCAATTATTTCCTTTAGTTTTTCTTCAATCCTCTCTCTTAAAAGTTTCTTCATAGGTCCACCTTGGTGCATCACTCCAGAGTTCCTCAAGTCTATAGAACTCCCTTGCTTCCCGGAGCATAATGTGAATTATAAAATCTTCATAGTCGAGAAGTACCCACCGGGCATTTCTGAAACCTTCCGCATGGTGAAGGTGAGCACCGATTGCGGCGAGTTCCTCTTCTAAATGCCTTCTTAAAGCGTTCATATGCTCCTTAGAATTTGCAGTGGCAATAATGAAGTAATCTGTTATCTGGGGAAGGAATTTACCCACTTCAATCACCTTTATTTCCTCTGCCTTTTTGTCAAATAAAACTTTGCAGGCGTGTTTTATGAAAAGGCTAAACTCTTTTTCCTGGTTTGCCATCTTACCCCCTAATGCTCTTTAAAAATTTTTCTGCGTACTGAAGAGATTCCTCTGTAATTTTTTCGCCTGATAACATCCTGGCAATTTCTCTGACCCTTTCCTGCTCATTGAGTTCTCTGATTTTGATACGGGTTTTATCCCCTTCCACTGTTTTTTCCACAATAAAATGTTTTTCTCCAAAGGCTGCAATTTGTGGCAAATGGGTTATCGCAATGACTTGCCTCTTCTGGCTGATTTCTTTCATTTTTCTACCCACCTTTTCGGCAACTTTGCCTCCAATGCCCGTATCTGCCTCGTCAAAGACCATCGTAGGTACGTTTACAAGGTCTGCTAAAACCCTTTTGATGGCAAGCATAATTCTGGAAAGCTCACCCCCTGAAACGATTTTGGATAGGGGTTTTGGGTCTTCACCAGGGTTTGTGGAAATGTAAAATTCAACAGAGTCTTTTCCAAGGTGGGATATCTCTTTCTCTAAAATGTTAACTTTGAATTTTGCCCTTTCCATCGCAAGGTCTTTCAGTTCTTCTTCGATAAGTCTTTCCAGTTCTGGTGCGGCTTTTACTCTTGATTCGTGAAGGATTTCTGCCTGCTTCTTCACTTCCCTTTCCAGATTGGCAATTTCCACTGTCAAGGCTTCTATCTCTTTGTCGTAATTTTCAATCTGGCTCAGTTCCTTTTTCAAAAATTCCTTCTCTTCTATGAGCTCTTCAATGGTTTTCCTGTACTTTTGTTTGAGATTTTTCAAAAAGGCAAGCCTGCTCCTTAACTCTTCCAGTTCCTCGGGATTCAAGACCAGTGTATTTTTGTACTCCATCAAAAAACGCCAAATCTCCTGGAGTTTGTCGGCAAGGTCATGGAGTGTGTTAACTCCTTCGATTAGCCTTGCATCTATACCCGTTAATTCTTGAAGGTTTCTAATAGCCCTAAAGATCTTTTCATAGGCCGAGTCTTCACTTTCGTAGAGTTCGAAGGCCGATGCGGTTACGTTGGATTGCAGTTTTTCAATATTTGAAAGGATCTTTAGCCTCTCTTCTAATTCCTCTTCTTCGCCTTCTTTTAGATTTGCCCTTTCCAGTTCTTCGAGCTTGAATCGGTAAAACTCTTCTTTCTCCTGTGCCTCTCTTTGCCTTTTCCTCAGATTTTCAAGTCTCTCCTTCGCATCGAGAAGGGCATTGTAAAGCTCTTCCATCTTTTCCCGTTCTTTAAGGATTTCAGCAAATCCATCTAAGTAATCGATGTGCTTTTGAGGGTCTAAAAGGCTTTGGTGTTGGTGCTGACCGTGTAAGTCAATCAAATGCTCAGTTATTTCCTTCAAAAAACTCTGGGTCACAGGGGTCATATTGATGTAGATTTTTGATTTCTTCGTCTGTGGGTTTAGTACTCTCCGAACGATCATTTCATCGTTTATCTCAATGTTGTTTTCCTTCAAGATATTTTTTTCCTCTTCAGAAAGGGAAAAAACAGCTGTAATTTCAGCTTCTTTTTCGCCCATTAGGTCCCAATCGATTTTTTCACCAAGGGCAATATTCAGGGAACCAATTATGAGGGATTTTCCCGCACCGGTTTCGCCTGTGATCACATTGAATCCTGGGTGAAATTCCACCTCAAGATTTTCCACTAAAAGGTAATTCTTAATAGACAGCCTCTGGAGCGCCATTATCCCCAGCAAAGTTTACTTTTGAGTATTTCAAAATAGCTTAAAGTACAAGGTGTTTTAACAATTTTAACCTTTTCAGGATTTTTTGTTAGGGTTACCTTCGCATCGGATATTGGTATAGTTTCCTGTCCGTCGGAAGAGACTATCATCTCTTCAGTCTTTGAGGAAACTTTCACTTCAATAAGGCTATCGGCTGGTACCACGACGGGTCTTAGGGATAACTTATGGGGGCAAATAGGTGTAATCACAAAGGCATCCATGGTAGGATAAAGGATGGGCCCACCCGAAGAGAGGTTGTAGGCAGTTGAACCTGTAGGTGTCGACACTATGAGGCCGTCTCCTCTAAAGTCGTAGAGTTTTTCGTGATTAACATGCACCTCAACGGTCATCATTCTGGAAGATCCGGTTACGTTAAAGGTAATATCGTTTAAAGCGATCAAAGTCTTGTCGTTCAATTTGGCCTGCAGTACCGTCCTTTCTTCCGAGATCCAGTTGCCTTTTTTTAAATTTTCAAGGGCTGTATGGAGATTCTCTTCACCGTAGATAGTGAGGAATCCGAAGGTTCCAACGTTTACACCCATTATTGGTTTTTCAATGAAAACTCTTGCGGTTCGGAGAAAGGTACCGTCCCCTCCAATTGATACGACAATGTCCGTCCTTTCTTTTATAGTAGGTTCATCGGCATAGGCGAGGTCCACAAATTCCTGTAGATGGCTTTTAAAACCGTCCCAGATTACAACTTCAGATACGTTAAAATGGTTTAAAATACACCCTATGACTTTGTCAATGCCGGTTTTGGAAGGATTTCCAGTGACTCCTAATATCAAGCCTTTTCCTTTTTCAGGGAGGCTTTGTACCAGTCAGTGACAATGGATGCGACAATCCATATGGAGGAGTAGGTACCAACGATGATACCAATTGTAAGAATCAGGGCGAAATCAAAGATGGTGGTGCCGCGGGCAAAAATGAGAATGGTAAAGAGTGGGAAAAGGGTTGTAAGGGATGTAATTATGGTACGGGAAAGGGTTTCGTTAATACCCGAGTTAAATATTTCTTCTATTTTATTTCTGGGAATTACTTTGCCAAAGGCCCTTAATTTTTCCCTTATTCTATCAGCTACCACGATGGAGTCGTTGACAGAATAACCAATAAGAGTAAGAATGGCCGCCACTATCGGAACAGAGAATTCCCTGCCAAGAAGAGTGAATATTCCAAGGGAGATTATAGTGTCATGGAAAAGTGCTAAAACTGAGGAAACTCCAAATCTGAAATCGAAGCGGAACCATATATAAATGAGCATTAAGAGCATCCCTACAAGCGTCAGGTTAATGGCCTGCATAGTGAGTTTTCTTCCCATGGAAGGCCCTACCATTTCTGTTCTTAAAAGCGAAATGGTCGTATTAGGATGTGCAGATTTTAGTGCGTTTACTATTTCGGCTGGTGAAATTTGCTCGCTGGAGAATTTGAGGATAAACATTCCGGGTTCGCCTAAGGTCTGAACCTCAGTCTTGTACCCTTTAGACGTAAGAGTAGATCTAACCTCTTCGATCTTTAAGGCAGGCTCTGTTTTTATTTGTAGTAATAATCCTCCTCGGAAGTCAACACCGTAATTAGGGCCACCCTTCACAATAAGTACGAAGATACTCAGAAGGACAAGGGCTCCTGATACAAAGTATGTGTATTTCCTTTTGCCTATAAAATTGATTTTAGGATTTCTAAAGAATTCCATTGCAAGCTCCTTTATATGCTTAGTTTTTCTACCTTTTTGACATTGACAAGGTAGTCAAAGACTATTTTTGAAGCAAAGATTGCGGTAAAGAAGTTGGAAAGAATACCTATGGACAAAACGGTTCCAAAGCCTTTGATGGGGCCCGTGCCAAATCTTAAGAGCACAAGGGCTGCAATTAGGGTGGTGAGGTTTGCATCCAAAATGGTAATCGTTGCTTTGGCAAACCCTGCTTCTACCGCAGCCTTTACACTCTTACCTGCACGAAGTTCTTCCCGAATTCTCTCAAAGATAAGTACATTTGCGTCAACTGCCATACCTACAGTAAGAGTAAGACCGGCCATTCCAGGAAAGGTTAAAGTTGCCTTGAGGGCAACCATAACGGCTAAGATGAAAATGGTGTTGAGAAGTAATGCAAGATCAGCAATTAAGCCGGCTAATTTATAATAAATTAACATAAATACCACAACTGTTATGAAGCCTGTGAGAAAAGCCTTTAATCCTTTTTCTATTGAATCTTTTCCAAGGGTTGCTCCAACAGTGCGTTCTTCAACAATTTTAATTGGTGCTGGTAGTGCGCCGGCCCTCAGAATAATTGCCAGTTCCTTTGCTTCGTCTATTGTGAAGTTTCCTCTAATTATTGCATCACCTGTCGGGATTCTTTCCTCTATCACAGGTGCAGACTGAACTACACTGTCGAGAACTATTGCCAGCTGTTTTCCAATGTTAGCCCCTGTCACAAAGGCAAATTTTGTGGCACCTTTTTTATCAAAATGGATTTCAACAATGGGTTTTCCCGCATAAGCGGGGTCCTGTCCCTGATAGATGGTGTGCCTCGCACTTTTTAAAGTTGCGCCAGTTAACTCTGGCTCCTTCTTGACGAGGTAAATTGGTCTTATCTTTTCTCCATCTTGAGTTTCGGTTGTTCTTCCAAATAGAAATTGGTAGTCAGATGGAATAACTGCCTGCACCTCTGGAAGGTTGATGATTTCTATAAATTTGGCAGCATCTACTTCTCTTACTGCAACTCCACCTTGGTAGGTAACGATGATGTCTGTGAGATAGGTTTTTGTGGTATCGCCCTTCCAGGTTTTTTGTAGAACATCATCTATATTTTTTATTGTTTGTCCTAAAACCTTTTGGTCTGCAACCAGTTTAAACTCAAGAAGTGCCGTTTTTCCAATGAGTTCCTGTGCCCTTTCTCTCTCGAGAACACCGGGAAGTTGGAGGATTATTCTCCCCTCTTCTGTCTTTTGAATTACAGGTTCCGCGACCCCCCACTGGTCTATACGATTTCGAATTATTTCAAGGGCTCTATCTTCTGCACCCTTCGCCTCTTCTTTTGTAAGTTTCGATTTGTCCACTTCGAGAACCATGTACATACCACCCTGAAGGTCCAATCCCAGATTGAGAGCCTTTTTTTTGAGTTTAGAGATGTATTCTGCTGACGAGCTTTGTCTTTCAGAAGGAGATAGCGTGTAATAGCGGAAGGTAGGCCAAAGGGTCCACAGGGCTATCCCCAGGACAAACAATACCAACAAACCTCTATATAAAATGCTTCTCACAAACTCCTCCTTGATTCGAAGTCTTTCAAATTATAAGTCCTTCAAAATGTATATTCAATTCCTGATGCGACCAGATAACCAAGGTTTTGAAGATACCTGATGGAAAGAGCTGGTTTGATATAGTTGTTTATAGAGATTCCAGCGAAATACTGGTCTGGATTTTTTGAAAAGCCAAGAGAAAGGCTTAAAAACGGCAATATTTTAAACTCCTGGCTCAGGGAGAGGGTTCTTTCATTATTGTAAAAAATATAATCAATAAAAGTTCGGCCAATGGATTCATTTAACACAGCAAAGAGGTTTAAGGTGTTCTCAGACAAGTTCTTTGAGAAGGATGCTCCGAAAGTTAGGTCTTCTGAGCTTTTTGAAAAAGCTAAGACACCGTTTAATTGGCGAGAAACAAAATTTTCATAAACCCTCTCATTTATGGAAATGGAAAGGCCAAAATCAACATCCTTTAGTTTCCTTGAAAAACCAAAAACATAAAATTTTTCGTTAAGTTCTTTTGTGCCTGCATAGCACATTCCAAGGGCAACTTTTTTATGGGAGAAAGCGAGGCTATAAACTTTAAAGGATTCTAAGAATGTGTAGGAGGCTAAAGACAATTCTAACTTTGTTTTTTCTCCAAGAAGCGAAGGGTTAAAGAATATTGTGGAAGAATGGTCCAAAAGGGATGATGGATTAGATGCAAAAAGTTGAGAAGAGACAGGGAAAAGGCTGAAATAACAAATAAAGGAAAGGATTGATAGGAACATTGTTCAATGTTTAGATTCTTCTTCCCTCAATTTTTTGATCTTTTCTCTCGTGGGTGAAGGTGCGTGGATTTTGCAAAACTCGTGAGGTTCATCTCCAGTTCTGAAAGGTTCGATATGGGTCTTAGGACAATATTGAGTGGCAAGGAGCCCTGATTCATCACAGGTTTCGGCGAAAACAATTCCAGGTGGTACAGGGAAATCCCTTGTTAGTGTATCTTTGAGTATCTCTTTCATATATAAAGTCCATATGGGCAGAGCAAGGGCAGCTCCAGTAGCATTTTTAAAAATTGTTCTAACAGAGTCATAACCGACCCAAACGGTGGTAAGGATGTCCGGCGTAAACCCAATGAACCATGTATCTCTGAAATCGTCAGTGGTTCCTGTTTTGCCCGCGGCAGGCCTCGACCAGCCGTAGGCAGTGATAGCCGGAAGGGCTGTACCCTCAGTGAATACTGATTTCATTAAATTGATTAAAATATAAATTGTTGTTGAGTCAAAGACTTGATTAGCCTGTGGCTTATTTTCTTCAAGAACTACACCTGCTCTGTTAACTATTTTCCTTATAAAATAGGGCTTTACTCTTTTCCCGTAATTTGCGATTGTGCAGTACGCCGTTGTTAACTCCATAGGAGAGACCGAGATGCCACCAAGGGCGATGGAAGGATACGGTGGTATTGTTGTTTTGAAACCACATCTTCTTGCATAGGAAGCAACGGCTTCAGGGCCCACCTGAAGTATTAAGTCCACCGTGGCGAGATTTCTCGAAAGGGCGAGAGCCTTCCTAATAGTAATCTCACCGAGATAAGTGTTGTCAAAATTCTTGGGCCTCCACTCGTACTCCTTTCCCTCGTAGAGCACTATGGGGGCGTCGTTTACCTTGTCAGAACCGTAATAACCGTTGTCTATTGCAGTGAGATATACAAAGGGTTTGATGGCAGAACCTGGTTGCCTCAAGGCCTGAGTAGCCCTATTAAACTCACTCTCGCTTCTGTCTCTACCTCCAACGAGGGCAAGAATTTCCCCTGTGTTTTGATCGATGGTTATCAAAGCCCCCTGGAGGTATGGCGTTTGGTCAGTTGGTTCAATTTTTTTGAAGTCTTTTTTTGCTGGTTTTAATTTGTATGTCGTTTCAAAGTAGTCTAACATTGCAGGTAAAATTGAGTCTGCAACCCTCTGATAGTCTAAATCCATCGTCGTGTAGATTTTTCCGCCACCCTTGTAAAGGAAGTCCTCACCATATCTTGATATTACATAATTTCTAACCATATCCATAAAGTATGGCCCTACAACCCCTGTAGACGTTGTGGATGCAGGGTTTATTTTGATTTCTGTTTTCAGTGCTTCTTGGTATTCTTCCTCGGTGATAAAACCTTCTTCTTTCATTTGTTTTAAGATTAGTCTTTGCCTTTTAATTGCCCTTTGATAGTTGGAAATGGGTGAAAAGAGTTTTGGTGATTTCGGAATTGCAGCGAGAAGAGCACATTCTGCAAGATTCAAACTATCAACAGGTTTCCCGAAGAAATACTTGCTTGCAGTTTGCACACCGTAAAGTCCATTTCCAAAGTAAATAAGGTTCAAGTATTTCTCAAGGATTTCCTGCTTAGAGAAGGTCCTTTCAATTTTGATAGCAAGGAGCATTTCCTTAATTTTCCTTACTATTGCCTTTTGTGGAGTCAGGAACATATTTCTTGCCAGTTGTTGGGTTATTGTTGAAGCACCTTGTACGGGCCGTAAGGAAATAATGTCAACAATGGCCGATTTAAAAAGCCTCACGATATCAATACCGTTGTGCTGGAAAAACCTTTTGTCCTCAATAGCAATAAAGGCGTTGATCAAATTACGGGGCACCTTTGAGAGTCTGACTGCCTCGCGTTTTTGAAGGTAAAAGGCATAAACAAATCTACCATTTCTATCGTAGACTTCTGTAGAGAGGCTCGGCTCGTATTTCTCAATTACATAAGGTGAAGGGGTAAATTTCCAGAATATAGCCAGAATAACAATTCCGATGAGAAGGGCAACCCCGAAAATTTTCAAGCTCAAGAGAAAGGAACTTTTTACAATTTCCTTCATGGTAAAATTTTAAAGCATGGCTTAAAAAGTTAAAATTTTGGCGCACAGGAAAAAAGTGTAAAAGATTTTCGCAGTTTGGGATAATAATTTTATAATATCCTTCTGACAGTTTTTGCTAAGTTTTGTTTTTTCAAGGGGTTGCAAAAAACTTGACAGAACAGGGGCACTATATTAATATATTAACACTTACAAACGAAGGGTATTTTATCGCCCCTTGACATTCCAAAGGGGAACGAATATAATTTTACAACTTACAAATCTGCTCTTTGAAAACAAAGTGGTTGAGGTAGGTGGCTAAGATACTAAGGGCACCTGGTGGATGCCTCGGCACCAGGAGGCGATGAAGGGCGTGGCAAGCTGCGATAAGCCCGGGGGAGGCGCAAGCAGCCTTTGATCCCGGGATGCCCGAATGGGGAAACCCGGCCACCTTAATAGGTGGTCATCCCCCTTATGGGGGAGGCGAACCCGGGGAACTGAAACATCTCAGTACCCGGAGGAAAAGAAAGCAACCGCGATTCCCTGAGTAGCGGCGAGCGAAAGGGGAACAGCCTAAACCGTCTCTGTGCCAAGCCCGTGGGCGTTGCAGAGACGGGGTAGTGGGACACAGTCGGGCTCTGCCACGGCGGAGCCGGGAAGTTACAAAACTCCCACCTAGCCGAACTACCTGGAAAGGTAGGCCATAGAGGGTGAAAGCCCCGTAGGCGAAAGGTGTGGAGTCTTCCTGGACTGTGTTCCCGAGTACCCCGGGACACGTGGAATCCTGGGGGAATCTGGGTGGACCACCACCTAAGGCTAAATACTCCCTGGTGACCGATAGCGGACTAAGTACCGTGAGGGAAAGGTGAAAAGAACCCCAGTGCGGGGAGTGAAATAGAACCTGAAACCAGGTGCCTACAATCAGTCGGAGGGTCCATTTAACTTCCCTTCGGGGAGGTTAAATGGCCTGACGGCGTGCCTTTTGCGTAATGAGCCTGGGAGTTACCGTCGCCGGCGAGGCTAAGGCCCTCTGGGCCGGAGCCGTAGCGAAAGCGAGTCCGAATAGGGCGCTAAGTCGGCGGCGGTAGACCCGAAGCCGGGTGATCTACCCATGGCCAGGGTGAAGTCACCTTAACCGGTGATGGAGGCCCGAACCGGTGGACGTTGAAAAGTCCTCGGATGAGCTGTGGGTAGGAGTGAAAAGCTAATCGAACCCGGAGATAGCTGGTTCTCCCCGAAATAGCTCTAGGGCTAGCCTCGGGAATGAGTGTTGCGGAGGTAGAGCACTGGATGGGGTAGGGGGCAACCCCGAACCCAACCAAACTCCGAATGCCGCAACATGCTTCCCGGGAGTCAGGCAGTGGGGGATAAGCTCCATTGCCGAGAGGGGAACAACCCAGACCGCCAGCTAAGGTCCCGAAGTGAAAGCTTAGTGGTAAAGGATGTGGGGGCGCTTAGACAGCTGGGATGTTGGCTTAGAAGCAGCCATCATTTAAAGAGTGCGTAACAGCTCACCAGTCGAGCGCCCCTGCGCCGAAAATTTAACGGGGCTAAGCTTTCCACCGAAGCTGCGGGTTGTCACCTTTGGGTGACAGCGGTAGGGGAGCGTTCCCTGCGGGCTGAAGGTGGTTCGCGAGGACCGCTGGACTGCAGGGAAGTGAGAATCCAGGCATTAGTAGCGATAACCTCCGTGAGAATCGGAGGCGCCGAAAGTCTAAGGTTTCCACCGGAAGGCTCGTCCGCGGTGGGTTAGCCGGCCCCTAACCTGAGGCCGAAAGGCGTAGGGGATGGGAATCCCGTTAATATTCGGGAGCCAGCTTGGTGGAGCCTGGGGGGTGACGCAGTAGGGAAAGGCCAGCGCCCTGGTGGCTTAGGGCGTCTAAGCCTGTAGGAGGCCTCTCCAGGGAAATCCGGGGGGCGGGTTTAAAGACCCAACTCTGAGAGGCGATGGGGATCCCCCTAACGGGGGAGAACTGGCCTGGACCATGCTGCCAAGAAATAGCCTCGCAGGCGTTGAAACCAGGCTGACCGTACCGCAAACCGACACAGGTAGACGGGCAGAGTATGCTCAGGCGCGCGAGAGAATTCCCCCTAAGGAACTCGGCAACTTGGCCCCGTAACTTCGGGAGAAGGGGTGCCCCAAGTACGTGAAGGCCCTTGCGGCTGGAGCGGAACGGGGTCGCAGCGAAGAGGGCCTGGCGACTGTTTACCAAAAACACAGGAGTCCGCGAACTCGTCAAGAGGACGTATGGGCTCTGACGCCTGCCCGGTGCCGGAAGGTTAAGGGGAGGGGTGCAAGCCCCGAACCGAAGCCCCGGTAAACGGCGGCCGTAACTATAACGGTCCTAAGGTAGCGAAATTCCTTGTCGGGTAAGTTCCGACCTGCACGAATGGCGTAACGACTGGGCCGGTGTCTCAGGGGGAAGCTCGGTGAAGTTGTAGTGGTGGTGAAGATGCCACCTACCCGTGGCAGGACCGAAAGACCCCGTGGAGCTTTACTGCAGCCTGGCGTTGGGTCTTGACACTTCATGTGTAGGATAGGTGGGAGCCTGTGAAGCCTCCTCGCCAGGGGAGGTGGAGGCGCCGGTGAAATACCACCCTTGAAGTGTTGGGATCCTAACCCGCCACTCTGGATCGAGTGGGGGGACAGCGCTTGGTGGGCAGTTTCACTGGGGCGGTGACCTCCTGAAGGGTAACGGAGGTGCCCAAAGGTCCCCTCAGCACGGACGGTACCGTGCGTGGAGTGCAAGGGCATAAGGGGGCCTGACTGTGAGGCCGACAGGCCGAGCAGGTGCGAAAGCAGGGCCTAGTGATCCGGTGGTCCCGTGTGGAAGGGCCATCGCTCAGCGGATAAAAGTTACCCCGGGGATAACAGGCTAGTCGGGCCCGAGAGTTCACATCGACGGCCCGGTTCGGCACCTCGATGTCGGCTCACCCCATCCTGGGGCTGGACAAGGTCCCAAGGGTTGGTCTGTTCGCCCATTAAAGGGGTACGTGAGCTGGGTTCAGACCGTCGTGAGACAGGTCGGTCCCTATCCGCCACGGGCGTAGGGTACTTGAGGGGGGCTGCCCCCAGTACGAGAGGACCGGGGTGGGGAGACCTCTGGTGTACCAGTTGTCCCGCCAGGGGCAGCGCTGGGTAGCCATGTCTCCAGGCGATAACCGCTGAAAGCATCTAAGCGGGAAGCGCGCCCCAAGATTAGGTACCCCGTCAACCGGTAACTTGGCGCAAGCTGGGTTATACGGTTGGCTAAGGCCCCCGGAAGACTACCGGGTTGATAGGCCGCAGGTGTAAGTCCCGTAAGGGATTGAGCCGAGCGGTACTAATAGGCCGAGAGTCTTAGTCACCTACCTCAACCACTTTTTGTCTTATTTTTCCCGGGCTGCCATACCGGAGGGGAAACACCCGGTTCCATTCCGAACCCGGAAGTTAAGCCCTCCAGGGCCGATGGTACTGCACCCGCAAGGGTGTGGGAGAGTAGGTCGCAGCCCGGGTTTAATATTTCTCTTTTATTTCATGAAACTCTTTAAAGACGAAGATTTTTATTTCAAGCAATCCAAAGGTTTTTCCTGGAGAGAGGACAAATATTTCAAATACTTCAAATATGGAATTTGGGTGTTAACAATTTTTTTGATGGTCTGCTCTCTGCTTAGGAAGCCTACTATATATGAGAAACCGGGTACAAGGATGGCTTTTGCCCCCGAAGTGAAGAAGGACATGGAAAAATACGCCCTTACCGTGCCGTTATACTCAAAACCTGATAAAGGGTCTGAAATTACGAAGAACTACGCGAATCCTAACGAGAAATTCATTTTCCTTGGCCGCTCAAAAGGGCAGTGGATAAAAGTTTTGGATGAAGATGGTGATTCGGGTTGGATTAACTCCTATTTACTCCGTTTTGTTCCTGGAAAATAGATGGTTTCTCTAAGGCAAGCTTATGATGTAATCGTTGTTGGAGGAGGTCCCGCGGGAAGTTCCGCATCCTTTCATCTTGCGGACCTTGGTAAAAAAGTACTTGTTGTGGAAAAAGATCGGGAAGTGGGAAGAAATGTACTTTGTGCAGAGGGTATCTCAAGAGGATTTTACGAAATCGTTAAACCAGAACGTGGAGTCGCGTCAGAGATTAAGAAGATCAGGATTCTTGTCGAAGACGAAGTTGATTTTACGGTCCTTTCAAAGAGCTCTTTTGGGTATATCTTAGAGCGAAAAATCTTTGATAGGTTGCTTTTCGAAAGGGCTGTTGAGAAAGGTGCAGTACCATTAATTAATTCAAAATTTTTTGACCTTAAGAAAGAAGGCAATTATTATCGGGTTTTTGTAAATCGTGGTGGTCAGATATTAGAGTTTCTTTCTCAGTACGTCGTGGGTGCAGATGGTCCCGGCTCCGGAGTCGGGCTGAAGGCGGGTATGAGGGCCGAATTAAGGCAGGGTTTCACGCACTATTGCTCTCAGGTTTATCTTTACGATAAAAGTATTGAAGAGGATAGAATCGTTTTTTACTATTCTGAAGCTCTTACTCCAGGTGGGTATGGATGGGTTTTCCCTAAGAAAAAAGGGTTTGCCAATGTAGGTGTAGGCGTTGATACTTCGTGGGATTCTGCTGAAGCGGGTTTAAAACTCTTCCTTGAAAAGTACTTCCCCAATGGAAAAATTCTTGGAGCTTTGAGAGGCGTTGTTCCTTGGGGAGGAATGGATGAGGAGCTCTATAAAGATGGTGTTTTCCTTGTTGGTGATGCTGGTAGATTGGCAGACCCTATGTCCGGTGGCGGTATAGCCAACGCTTACCTGTCGGGGAAAATTGCTGCTGAGTCCATGGCAAAGGATTCTCCGGAATCGTATCCCGAAAGCCTTAAAAAGGTTCTGGGTCGGGATTATTATATTTCAACTACGGTTAAAAAGGTTTTTTACTCGCTTAAACGGGACGAGCTTGTGGAAATCTTTAAGGATTTAAAAAGGTCTCTTGATGGGCAATATTTAGAGGACATTAATGCTGTTTCAGCTTTAAAGATGGTCTTAAGTATTTCCCCAAGAATTTTTGGCATTTTGGTTTCCCATGGAGGTAGTAAGTTAAATGAGTTTGTACGAAAAATTATTTCTTGAGGGCGAGAAAAAGAAGGTATTCATCCTCTTAGATCCTGATAAATTGGATGATGAAAAAGTATCCCAGATCCTTTCTAAGTATGAGGATGATGAAAAGGTAGTGGGTTTCTTAGTGGGGAGTAGCCTCTTAGTAAGGTCAGATATACAGGATTTCGTGAAAAAGTTGAAAGGAAAAACAAGAAAGCCTGTTATCCTTTTCCCTGGGTCTCACTGTCAGGTAGTGGAAGGGGCTGATGCCATTCTCTTTCTTTCTCTTTTAAGTGGAAGGAATCCTCAGTATCTAATTGATGAACAGGTAAGGATGGCCCCCCTCGTGAAGAGTTACGGTATTGAGCCTATCCCAACGGCTTACCTTCTCTTCGATTCTGGCAAAACGACAACGGTTGAATTTGTTACGGGAACAAGACCTCTACCAGGAGATAAGGTAGATTTGGCGGTGGCACACGCCCTTGCAGCAGAATATCTTGGGTTTAAATTGTTATATTTGGAGGCAGGTTCTGGTGCCCTAAATCCAGTGCCCGGTGAAATTGTAAGGAGTATTAAGGAGAACGTTAAAATACCAGTTATTGTGGGAGGAGGATTGAATTCAAAGGAGAAAATTTTAAACGCCTTTGATAGTGGCGCAGACTTTGTAGTGATTGGAAACAAACTGGAGGAAGATCCAGAATTTTTGAGGAGGATATATGGTTAAACTGACTTATCAAGATCTGCTTAATGACGAAGAAGTTGTTACTTATATAAAAAAAGCGGATGCACAACTGGAAGCAATGGGCTACACAGAGCACGGACTTAGACATGTAACCTGGGTGGCAAAAAGAACCGGTCAAATTCTCGAGTCACTGGGTTATAATGAGGATCTTAAAAAACTTGGCGAAATTGCCGGACTTCTTCATGATGTAGGGAACCTTGTGAATAGGGAACACCATGCACAGGTTGGTGCTGTCATTGCAGGAGACCTTTTAAGACGCCGAGGGTTACCAGTGGAACAGGTGACCGATGTTATGATGGCGATTGGGAATCACCACGAGGAGGATGGTTTTCCTTCTTCGGTGCTTTCTGCTGCCCTGATACTGGCTGATAAGGCTGACGTCCATAGAAGCAGAGTAAGGAAAATGGGAAATATCTGGGAAAATTTGAAGGTGGATATTCATGACAGAGTCAATTTTGCTGCCACCAGTTCAAAAATCTTAGTAGACCCTGAAAAAAGGGTAATAACCTATGAAATTGAAATTGACACCAACATTGCGCCGGTCTTAGAATTTTTCCAGATTTTTATGTCAAGGGTAATGGTCGCCCATCGGGCAGCTAAGACTCTCGATGCAGTCTTTCATCTTTATATTAATAACACGCCAATGATTTAGGAGGGGAAAATGTTTGAAGCGAAGGAGTTGGAAAAGAAAAAGTTGAGTGAACTTTACGAAATAGCTAAGGAACTTGCCATTGAAAATTATGAAGAGATGAGGAAGAAAGAACTCATTGAGAAAATTCTTGAGCATCAAGCGGCACTGAATGGTATAAAGTATTGTGAAGGGGTGCTTGAAATCATCGAACAGGAAAAGGAAGGGGAAAAGGGCAGAAAGTCTATTTTTGGATTTCTCCGGAAAAAGGAAAAGAACTACGCTCCCAGTGATGACGACATTTACGTTTCCTACGCTACCATCAAATCGTACGGGTTAAGGGAGGGTGATCACATTGTGGGCTATGCCAAAAAACTTAAGGAAGGCGATAAGAGCATGGCCCTTACACAGATTGAAAGAATTAACGGTAGGCTTCCGGATGAATTAAAATCGAGGCCTCAATTTGAAGAATTGGTACCTTTCTATCCTACAAGGAAATTTAACCTTGAGATACCTAATGAAAACGATATTTCAATGAGAATTGTTGACCTTTTTGTGCCTATTGGAATGGGGCAGAGGGGTCTTATCGTTTCCCCACCAAGGGCAGGTAAAACGGTGCTTTTGCAAAAGATAGCCAATTCCATATTGAAGAACCACAGGGATGAGGTCAAGCTAATAGTACTCTTAATTGACGAAAGACCTGAAGAAGTAACAGATTTTAAAAGAAATGTAGATGCAGATGAGATTATAAGTTCTACCTTTGATATGCCGGCAGAGAGGCATACAAAAGTCGCTGAAATCGTCCTTGAGAGGGCAAAAAGGCTGGTGGAATTAGGAGAGAATGTGGTCATTTTGCTTGATTCTTTAACCAGGCTTGCTCGGGCATACAATGTGGTTACTCCCCATTCAGGAAGAACCTTATCTGGTGGTATAGACTCCACTGCCCTTGTTAAGCCGAAGAAGTTTTTCGGTGCAGCAAGGAATATAGAGGGTGGTGGTTCTCTCACAATTATTGCAACCGCTCTAATTGAAACGGGTTCAAAGATGGATGAGGTGATTTTTGAGGAGTTCAAGGGAACAGGAAATATGGAGCTGGTTCTTGACCGTAGGCTCGCGGATAGGAGAATTTTCCCTGCTATAGATCTTAACAAATCGGGTACGAGAAGGGAAGAGCTACTATTGAATAGTGAGGTTTTAAAACGGATATGGGCTATTCGTAAAGTACTCTCAGAGCTGGATCCCATTGATGCAATGCAAAGGCTCCAGAGCAAGATGCAGATCTTTACAAACAATGCTGAATTTATCGAGCATGTGTACGATGAGTTCGTTGAGGTCTAATTGATGCCCCAGAGAAAATTTTCTCAGGTTTTTCTCACCGACACCAATATTCTCAAGAAAATTGTTGAAACTGCTAAAGTTAAGGAGGATGAGTGGGTACTGGAAATCGGACCGGGAAAGGGATACCTCACAGCGGAGTTATTGAAGGCTGGAGCAAAGGTCATTGCTATTGAAATCGACGAAGAACTTTTCCGCTATTTGAAGGGGGAATTCGTCCTTTTTCTGGATGATAGACTTTTCCTCTACAATGCGGACTTTTTGAAGATTAATTTGAAGGAACTTTTTGAAAAATTAGGAATTTCTGAGACCAAAGTCATTTCTAACATACCTTATCACATAACTACGCCCATACTGGAAAAGTTAATTTACTCGAGAGACTATTTTCCCGAGATCTACCTGACGGTTCAGCGAGAAGTCGCGGAAAGGATTGTTGCGCCGCCGGGTAACAAGGTTTACGGTTCTCTTACTGTTTTCGTTAACCTTTACTATACCCCTTCTATAGAATTTAACATCTCAAGGTTTTGCTTTCACCCAGTCCCCCTTGTAAACTCAGCATTCTTAAAGCTTTTAAGGAAGGAAGAAGTTAATGATAGGAGGGATCTTGAGAAGTTCGTTCGAAGACTCTTTGAAGGCAGGAGAAAAAAAATAAGGACCCTCTTAAGGGCAATGGGGTGCTATAATTCTTCCTTAGAGCCTGTATTTTCAAATTATTTGGATAAACGGCCAGAGGAACTATCCATTTCAGACTTTGAAAGTATTTTCCGGGAATGTAGTTCCCTCAAGAATAAGGTTCAATAAGTAAAGGGATTCCAAGGCACTTTTCATTTTTATTTCAGTGCGTGTGCCTCCGAAGATTCTTTTAAATACATAGGCTACTTCCTTTGTTGCGATTCCGACAAAGACAAGCCCCACCGGTTTTCGGGGTGTACCCCCTGTAGGTCCTGCGATTCCCGTTATTGAAATTCCAAAGTCAGTTTCGAAGAGGCTCTTAACATTTTCAGCCATGTGATAAGCGCACTCTTTTGAAACAGCCCCGTAATCTCTTATGATCTCTTCTGGTACATTAAGGATTTTAATTTTAGCTTCGTTGGAATAAGAAACAACTCCCCCCATGAAATAGTCAGAACTGCCTGACACGTTTGTTATAAGATTCCCTAAGAGTCCCCCTGTGCAGGATTCCGCTGTTGATAAAGTAAGTTTTCTCTTCCTTAACTTTTCTCCGATGACCTCTTCGATGTTTTGTGTGCCGGTGGCGTATACGTTCTTACCGAGCTTAGAAACCACCTGTTGTGAGGTCTGTTCGAGCAAACTGGCATTCTTTGATCCTAAGAATATATCCACACCCCTTATATCGGGGTAGAGACCAGAATCTACGGCGTCGAGTTCTTCTTTGCATTTTTCGAGAATTTCATTCTCCTTTAATCCAAAGGTTCTGATGTAATTCCAGTAATAGTTAGTTTTTTCTAATTTCTGGAGAAATCCGTTCAAAATCTCTTTGGCTTCGGGTGGTGGACCTGGTAGAAGTATTATGGTGGTATTATTAACTACAGTTTTTAGGCCTGGTGCGATGCCTCGAGGATTATCCAGTATTTCAAAACCTTTTGGAATTAAGGCATATTTTTTTAGGTTTTCGGTCTCTGGTATATTGTATTTTTTGAATTTTTCTTTAAGGGACTCATACAGTGTCTCAGAGAAAACTAATTCGAGGTTGAGGGCGCTGGCAATTGTCTCTTTCGTAACATCGTCGTGGGTTGGACCCAAACCACCTGTGATGACAAGAAGGTCAATTTTGCCTAAGTAATTCTGGATTTCTTCGGCTATTAAGTTTTTGTCATCTGGTAATACTATGTTCTTTTCAACGGGAATGCCGCTTGCCAGGAGTATTTTTGATAGTTCCTGTAGGTTCGAATTGAGGAATATGCCCCTTAAAAGCTCGTTACCGACATTGAAGATTATCGCTCTCATGCAAAGAATTTTACACCTGTCTTGTTGTTTGTTCACGTTTTTATGATATTTCCTTTAGTGATAAAAGCCCCCCTTTACAATTCATACTGATTCACTATATTTTAAATAAGACATTATTTATTTTTGCTCCAAAAGGAGGTGAATGTATGAAGCTGAGACCTCTGGCAGACAGGGTTGTTATCAAAAGAATAGAGGAAGAAGAGGTCAAGAAAGGCGGCATTATAATTCCCGACACAGCAAAAGAAAAGCCCCAGAAGGGGGAGGTTGTTGCTGTTGGTCCTGGAAGGCTCGATGAAAAGGGAAATCGGATTCCTCTTGAAGTAAAGGTTGGTGACAAGGTCCTCTTCTCCAAGTACGCTGGTACCGAGGTTAAAGTAGGCGATGAAGAATACCTCGTTATGAGGGAAGATGATATACTTTGCATAATTGAAGGCTAAAAGGAGGTAAAAAATGGCAGCAAAAGAAATAATTTTTGAAGAAGAGGGTAGAAGGGCATTACTAAGAGGTGTTGAAAAGCTTGCCAAAGCTGTAAAGGTCACCCTTGGCCCTGCTGGGAGAAATGTTATTCTTGAAAAGAAATTCGGATCCCCAACCATAACCAAGGATGGTGTTACCGTTGCCAAGGAAATTGAATTACCAGATCCCTTCGAGAACCTTGGTGCACAGCTTGTAAGGGAAGTAGCTTCCAAAACCTCCGATGTCGCAGGTGATGGTACTACCACAGCAACGATTCTTGCTGAGGCAATTTTCAGAAATGGCCTAAAGTATATAGCCTCTGGTGCTAATGCAATTGAGATCAAGAGAGGAATTGATACTGCTGTCGAAAAGGTTGTTGAAGAGCTGAAGAAGATGTCTCGTGAAGTTCAGGGCAGGAAGGAGATTTCTGAGGTAGCATCCATTTCTGCTAACAACGACAGGGAGATTGGTGAGAAGATCGCCGATGCTATGGATAAGGTCGGTAAGGATGGTGTTATCACCGTTGAAGAGGCCAAGGGTATTGAAACATACGTTGAAATCGTCGAAGGTATGCAGTTTGATAGGGGTTACATTTCCCCATACTTCGTTACCAATCCTGAGAAGATGGAGTGCGTCTTAGAGGAACCTTACATCCTGATTTACGATAAGAAGATTTCCTCCATTAGGGATATACTTCCTATCCTTGAAAAAGTCGCTCAGCAAGGTAGGCCTATTCTTGTTATAGCCGAGGATGTTGAAGGTGAGGCCCTTGCCACTCTCGTAGTTAATAAGCTGAGAGGCGTTCTCCAGGCTTGCGCTGTTAAAGCTCCTGGCTATGGCGACAGAAGAAAGGCAATGCTTGAGGATATTGCCATTTTGACTGGTGGGAAAGTGATTTCTGAAGAGGCCGGTATGAAACTTGAGTCTGCCCAGCTAAGCGACCTTGGAAGGGCAAAGAGAGTGGTTGTAGATAAAGATAATACAACCATTGTCGAGGGTTACGGTTCTAAGGAAAATATAAAGGCCAGGATCGCGCAGATAAAGGCCCAGATTGAAGAGACCAAGTCCGACTACGATAGAGAAAAATTGCAGGAGAGGCTTGCAAAACTCGCCGGTGGTGTCGCTGTTATATATGTCGGTGCCGCTACTGAAACAGAAATGAAGGAGAAGAAGGCCAGGATTGAAGATGCATTGCATGCGACCAAAGCTGCTGTTGAGGAAGGCATTGTCCCCGGTGGTGGTGTAGCGTACATCAGGGCGAAGAAGGCCCTTGAAAATCTGAAGCTTGAAGGCGATAAACAGTTTGGTGTGGAAATTGTAAAACAGGCCCTTGTTGAGCCACTGAAGCAGATTGCGGAAAATGCTGGTTACAATGGTGCGGTTATTGCGGAAAAAGTCGAACAACTGCCTGAAACCCACGGCTTTGATGCCCTGACCGGCGAATTCAAGGACATGATCGAAGCTGGTATTATTGATCCTACGAAGGTTGAAAGGATTGCCTTGCAGAATGCCGCCTCTGTTGCAGGTCTCTTGCTAACCACTGAAGCCCTTGTGACGGAAATCAAAGAAAAGAAGAAAGAGAACGTACCACCAGCAGGTGGCGGATACGACGAGTTCTAAGATAAACCTTTTGGGCGGGGCAAAGCCCCGCCCAAAAATTCTTTTTAAGGAGGTACTATGCCCATTTATGAATTTCGATGCAAGAACTGTGGTGAGACTTTCGAAGAATTATATAACAATGGTGATTCGCTTCCCACAAAGTGCCCTAAGTGTGGTGGCGAGCTCATGAGAGTCTATAGCGGAAGTGTAGGGTTAAGTTTTAAAGGATCGGGATTTTATGTAAATGACTACGGCAAGTCTTGTTCAACCTGCCAGGCTTCGAAAGAAAAAGGTTCTGGCCAAAAATAATATGCAGGAGCACTGGGTTAAAAAGTTGAAGAGGGAACTTGAAGAATTGAACAACCGCATAAGTGAACTGGAAAAAGAAAGGGATAATTTTAAAGATCTGTTTTTGAGAAAGGCCGCGGAATTTGAAAATTACAAAAAATTGATGAAGGAAGAGTGGCAAAAAAATATTGATTTCGCAAACGAACGGATTATTAGGAACCTTATTTCGGTTCTCGACCACTTCCGCCTGGCTCTTATGGTTCCGAGTAGTGACGAGGTTTTTAAAAAGGGAGTTGAAATGATTTACAATGAACTTTTACGAGTCTTGCGAATGGAGGGTCTTGAGCTGATAAGCGGAAGTGGTGGAGATTTTGATGAGAAGATCCACGAGGCAATTGAGCTGGTGGAGACCAATGAGCTTCCTCCCGGGAAGGTTGTGGAGGAAGTTCAGCCTGGCTATATTTTGCGGGGCAAGTTGATCCGCCCTGCAAGGGTTAAGGTTTCTAAAGAGAAAGCAAAAGAAAATAACGAAAATAATTGAATTTTGGGAGGGGATGCCTATGGCAGCGAAAGAGAAGATAATTGGAATCGACCTTGGAACTACCAATTCCGCGGTTGCTATTGTTATTGGTGGTGATCCAGTCGTTATCACGAATAAAGAAGGTGAGAGAATTACACCTTCTGTGGTGGCCTTTAAGGGTCAGGAGGTACTTGTTGGTTCCATTGCTAAGAGACAAGCGATCCTCAATCCTGAGAATACAGTCTTTTCAGTAAAGCGGTTCATGGGTAAAAGGTACGATGAGGCAGAGGTAGATATTAAAAGAGTCCCTTACAAGGTGGTCAGGGGTATAAACGATAGAGTCGAAATTTATATACCCGCTATTGGAAGAAATGTGACACCAGAAGAGGTTTCTTCAAAAATCCTTGCTTACATGAAAGAAATTGCAGAGATTTACCTTAATGAGCCCGTTAAAAAGGCAGTTATCACAGTTCCTGCTCACTTTAACGATGCCCAGAGACAGGCAACAAAGGATGCTGGAATTATTGCAGGCCTCGAGGTAGTGAGGGTTTTCCCAGAGCCTACAGCAGCTGCCTTAGCCTACGGATTGGATAAGACTGACAGGACCATCAGGGTTGCAGTCTACGATCTTGGTGGAGGCACTTTTGATATTTCCATCCTCGAACTGGATAAAGGTGTTTTTGAGGTTATGGCGACATCTGGTGATACTCACCTTGGTGGCGATGACATTGACCAGCGCATTATTGACTGGCTGATTGAGGAATTTAGAAAAGAAACAGGTATTGACCTGAGAAACGACAGGAATGCATTGCAGAGGCTCAAGGACGCGGCAGAAAAGGCCAAGAAAGAACTTTCTACTCTAATGGAAACTCAAATTTCCCTGCCCTTTATCACCTCTGATGCGTCCGGTCCAAAGCACTTAGAAAGGGTTCTTACAAGGTCCAGACTTGAAGCCATGTCCATGGATTTGATCGAAAGGACCATTGAAATCTGCAAGCAAGCTTTAGAGGATGCAAAACTCAGACCCCAGGATATTGATGAAGTTATTCTGGTTGGTGGTCAGACCAGGATGCCTCTTGTCCAGCAGAAGGTAAGAGAGTTCTTCGGCAAAGAGCCTCATAAAGGAATTAACCCCGATGAAGTTGTTGCGGTTGGTGCTGCTATACAAGGTGCCATCATAGCAGGTGAATATCAAGATAAGGACATAGTCCTCCTTGATGTTGTTCCGCTTTCCTTAGGCGTGGAGACCCTCGGTGGCATTTTCGATGTAGTCATTCCACGTAATACGACAATACCCACGAGAAAATCAAAGATTTACACTACTGCAGAAGATAATCAGACTTCTGTTCTGATCAAAGTTTATCAAGGTGAGAGGCCAATTGCATCTGAGAACAGGTTACTTGGTCAGTTTGAACTTATGGGGATACCCCCCGCTCCCAGAGGTACACCACAGATTGAGGTTACCTTTGATATCGATGCTGACGGTATCCTTCATGTTTCGGCAGTTGACAAAGCTACTAATAAAGAAAACTCTATCAAGATACACGCAAGAACCGGGCTAACTCAGGAGGAAATCGATCGCATGATAAAGGAGGCTGAGAAGTACAAGGAGGAAGACCGCAAGAGGAGGGAGCTGATCGAACTTAGGAATCAGGCCGATGCATATGTTTACTCTGTGGAAAAGAGCTTGAGAGACTTGCAAGAGAAATTAACAGAGGAACAGAAGAAGAGAGTTGAAGAAGCCCTCAACAGGCTCAGGGAATCTTTAAAAGGTGAGGACTTTGTGAAGATCAGGCAGGATTTCGAGGAACTTCAGAGGGTTTGGTCACAAGTAGCTCAAGAAGTCTACGCTAAGTACGGAAGTAGCGCACAAACTGGGACTGCGGAAGGAAAGAAAGATAAACCTGATGACTCAGACTATGAAGTGGTGAAATAATGGCTAAAAAAGACTACTATGAAATCCTTGGCGTTCCTCGGGATGCGACTCCCGAAGAGATAAAGAAGGCCTACCGAAGGCTGGCGATTAAGTATCATCCCGATAGGAATCCTGAAAATAGGAAAGAAGCAGAGGAAAAGTTTAAGGAGATAAGTGAGGCCTACGAAGTTCTCATTGACCCAGAAAAACGAAAACTCTATGACATGTATGGGCACGAAGGAGTTAAGACAAGATTCCAGCAAGGTGATTTCACCTGGAGGGACTTTACTCACTTTGAAGACCTCAGAGACATTTTTAAAGATCTGGGCTTTGGGTTTGATTTCTTTGATGACTTTTTAGGAAACTTTTTTGGCTTTGATACAAGGCGTGGGACTCGGAGGCAGAAAGTTAAGGTTAGGGGGGAAGATATCCAGATCACCCTCCCCTTGACTCTTGAGGAAATATACCGTGGAGAGACTAAAAAGATAAGACTGAAGAGATTAGAAGTGTGTGATTCTTGTCAAGGAACGGGTTCCGTTGATGGTAAAGTTGAGACCTGCCCCGTTTGTAAAGGCTCGGGTATAGTAAGGGAGGTTTCTTCCACTTTCTTTGGCCAATTCATCAGAGAAACCGTTTGCCCTCAGTGCAGAGGCGAAGGGAAGGTGATAGTCAACCCGTGTCCCAAATGTGGTGGTTCGGGAAGAGTAAGGGAAGAGAAGGAGATTGAGTTCCGAATACCAAAAGGAATTAGAAACGGAGAGTACTTTATACTCCACGGAGAGGGCCACGCAGGCACAAGGGGTGGTGAAAGAGGGAATCTAATCGTTGTCGTTTCCGAAAAACCTCATGAAATTTTTATTAGAGATAAAGAGGATCTTCACGTGGCAATCAATGTGACCTATTCCGATTTGATTTTGGGCAAAGAATTTGAGTTTACTCATCTTGATGGAAGAAAGCTAAAAGTGAAAATTCCGCCGGGTACGGTACCGGGAGAGACGATTCGCTTGAAAGGGTACGGTATGGAAAGGAATGGCTACAAAGGCGACCTGTATTTCCATGTTAAGCTTATAATTCCTTCAAGGCCTTCTAAAGAATATTTGGATTTAGCCCAAAAGATGCAGAAGGAAGAAGAGGAGACAATGAGTAAGATTCCAAGGTTCTCCAAACCTTCATGAATTCCGCTTACTTTCAAGAAAGGGTTGAAAATACCCTTTTGGTCACAGACAAAGAGGAATTTCACCACCTTGTAAAGGTAAGACGGGTTAAACTGGGTGAGGTTATTAGATTAATCGATGGGAATGGCAATGAGTACCTTTCGAGGGTAGACGAGATAAATCTTCGCAGTCGAGTTTTAAAAGCAACAATTCTTGAACACCATTTGAAAAAACACGAATTACCTTTTAAACTTACACTCGCCTTTTCACCCTTGTCAGAGGTTAGGGCTAACGAATATTTAATAGAAAAGTGCACAGAACTGGGTGTTAGCGAGTTTATACCGGTTATATTTGAAAGAAGTGTTAAAAAGCATTTTAGGTTAGAGAGGTGGTCAAGGATAGCAAAAGAAGCACTAAAACAGTGTAATCGTTCAATAGTACCTACTCTTTTTGAGGTTTTAAGTTTTTCGGAACTTTTAAAAATAGAAGGTTTTCAGCATAAATTTTTTGGATATTTAGAAGGTAAACCGCTTGATTGTGGTACATCAATAAACGGCGATACCTTACTGGTAATTGGTCCTGAAGGGGGTTTTACGGGGGCGGAAGTTGGGGCCCTTTTAAAGGCAGGTTTTCGTGGCTTTAAGTTTGGTGAGACTATTTTAAAGGCAGAGACTGCAGCAGTGGCATTGGCCACATTGATCATTTTTAGAATGGGGGGCACTTTAAAAAGTTAAAAGGAGGTGATTTCTGTGTCTGGCGTCAGACTGCGTGAAGGTGAGAGCTTCGAAAGCCTTCTTAAAAGGTTTAGAAAAGTGGTAGCTGCCGATGGCATTTTGCAAGATGTCAAAAAATATCAGTATTACGAAAAACCTTCCGAAAAGAGAAAGAAGGAACTGTTGGCAGCAAGAAGGCGCATGCTTCGGAAAATGAAGAGAAATGAGGAATAAAACCCTCGAAAGATTGGAATTTGGGAAGCTCAAGGAGATACTGAAATCCTATGTGGTATCTCCTTGTGGTATAGAGCAAATTGACAGCCTTATGCCCGGGAAGAGCGTGGAAGAGGTAAAGGATATTTTTGAAAAAACGCAGTTAATTGAGAGAGCAATTCATAAGGGCATAAGGCTTGATTTTTCAAGATTTTCTGATATTAAAAAGGCGTTGGGAAGAGCCAGCACGGGTGCCCCCCTTTCTTTTAAAGAAATAAGAGAAGTAGGCGATTTTATAGAAGGTTACACGAGGCTATATGAATCGCTCTCTGACTCTTGTAATTTTCTTCTTAATCCGGAGATTCTGAAATCGTTGAAGAGGCAGATTTATTCAATGGTAAGCGAGGATGGAGAGCTCAGGGTCGATGCCACACCAGAGCTTTATAGAATAAGGCAAAAGGTTCTTTCACTGAGAAGTGAAATTTATGAAGTAATGACGAAAATTTTGAGAAGACTCGAAGCCGAGGGGATCGTACGGGAGTCGGTGATTACCATTAGGAATGGGAGATTTGTCATACCTTTGATCGCAAATTTTAAGACTGAAGGCATAATCCATGGCTATTCTAAAAGTAGTGAGACCGTTTATGTTGAGCCTATAGAAGTGGTTCAACTTCAGAACAGTTACATAAGGGCTGTGGAAGAGGAAAAAGAGGAAATAGATCGAATTAGGCGGGATCTAAGTGAAAGGATAGGAAAGCTTGCCGATGCGTTATATACTATCTGGGAGCATGTGGGAAAATTGGAGTTATATTATGCACTTGCCAATTTTAAGGCAGATTACCGGTGCGAATATCCTGAGTTTTCCAGTGATTTTATCGAAATCACTAACGGTTATCATCCAATTCTTGTAAACACCTTAGGCTTGGAAAGGGTTGTCCCACTTAATTTATATATTGATAAGAAAGTTTTTCTCGTTTCAGGGCCCAATGCAGGTGGTAAAACGGTGCTTTTGAAGACTATCGGTCTTTTTCACTTGATGGCAACAGCGGGAATTCCTGTACCTGCCGAAAAAGCAGTACTCGTATTCCCCGAAAATGTTTTTGCCGTTGGATTTCAGGATGAACAGGACCTTATTGAGGGTGAATCAAGTTTTACATCTTATATCAGGGAAATTGTAAATGTCCTGAGTAATGCAAAAGAGGGGGATCTTGTTCTGTTTGACGAGCTAATCTCCAGCACCGATCCCCAAGAGGCATCAGGGATTGCATATGCCGTTCTTGAACATCTCCTTTCGAGAGATGTTTGGGTGTTGGGCAATACACACCTCACTACACTGAAACTTCTGGTTTCTCAAAATGAGAAAATGCTAAACGCCTCCATGGAATTTGATCCAGTGGATCAAAAACCGACTTACAGGGTAAGGGTAGGTGAGATTGGTGTGAGTCATGCCTTTGAAATTGCAGAAAAAACCGGGTTACCATCAGAGATTACGGCGAAGGCGAAGGAGTATGTCCAGGGTGAATCGGCTATACTCGATAGCGTTATAAAGAGTTTCCGGGAGAAAGAGGCACTATATGAGAAGCTTTCCTCCGAATATAAAGAGAAACTTGAAATGTTAGAGGAAAAGCTTAAAAAGGCTGAAAAGATTGGGAAGGAAACAGCCCAGAGAATAATTGCCAACGCAAGGGAAGAGGTAGATAAATTATTAAAAGAGTTACGAAGAGAGGAAAACCGTGATAAGATCAGGCAACTTGCTAAGGAGGTGAAGAGGGAACTTGTAGACCTCGGAAGGAGCTACGAGCTCGATTTGAAGCCCCCGGTTGAGCTTGTCCTGAATAAAGAGTATTTTATAAAACCGGTTGGAGTTATGGGAGTTTTGAAGGAGATAAAAAAAGACAAAGCACTCATTCAAATTGGTAGAACCTTTATAGAGGTTCCGATAACTTACCTTTATGAAAGAGGATAACTTTAGAGAAATAATCGAAAAAATCCGCACATCGGTATCCATAGTGGATGTTGTAAGTAATTACGTACAGCTGAAAAAAACGGGTAAGTCTTACAGAGGCTTATGTCCCTTTCACGCAGAAAAAACCCCTTCTTTTTATGTAGACCCTGATAAAGGGCTTTATCACTGTTTCGGCTGTGGTGCATCGGGAAATGTTTTTACCTTCTTGATGAAGAAAGAGGGACTGTCTTTTTCAGAGGCTGTAAGGGAACTGGCAAAAATTGCGGGCATTAAAATCGATGAGGAGATTAAAAGCAGTAAAGAGCTCCTGGTGCTTAAGGAAGCGAAGGCTTATTATCAAAGATTGCTCAACGAATCTGAAGAAGGTGTTCCAGTTTTGAACTATCTCAAACAAAGAAAGGTTACCACGGAAGCGATTCTCACCTTTGGTTTAGGTTATGCCTCAGGGGGAGGTTTGGTAACCTATCTGAAAAATAGGGGGTTTGATTTTTATACAATGTTAAAGGTCGGATTAATCAAAGAAAACCCCCGTGGTGGCTATTCTGAGTTTTTCCAGGATAGGCTTATTATCCCCATCTATGACCACTTTGGTAATGTTGTTGCCTTTGGCGGTCGCGCAATGAAGGAATCCGACGAACCAAAGTATCTAAATACTGCAGAAACAGAGTTCTTCAGCAAAGGAAAAATACTTTTTGGATACTACATAAATAAAAAAGATTTGAGGGACTCTAAGGTGCCAATAATTGTAGAAGGTTACTTTGATGTCATGGCACTATTTATGATGGGACTGAAGAGGGGACTTGCACCTATGGGGACCGCTTTAACGGAGGGCCATGCCAGTTTTATATCATCGCAGTTTCCCCAAGCAATTCTTCTTTTCGATAGTGATGAAGCAGGGAAAAGAGCCACTTTAAGAAGTATTAAGGTCCTCCTGGAAAAAGGTGTTATGCCTTTAGTTGCTAATTTAGAGTCTTCCAAGGACCCTTCTGAAGCATGGGAGAAGGGCAGGATTGAAGAGGTTACAAAGGCCCTTGACAATGCGGTCGATTTTGCTAAATATATATTAAGCATAAGCAATTCGATTGAGGAAAGGGCATCAAATGTTAGAGATTTATTGGAGTCGATTCAGAAAATTGAGAATCCTGTTTTGCGTAAAGATTTTGGGGATTTAATTGCCAAGATTTTTGGGATAGGTTCTATTGGATTGAACGAAGTTTTAAAATTGCTGAGTGGTCAAAGGAGGGAAAATGTTATTGCTGGTGTGGATTTTTCATTAGCGGTCGCGGCTTTAATTGATAGTGAAATAAGAGAGGTATTGGTAAGTGAGTTGACTGCTGAGGACTTCTTAAGTGAAGATGCAAAATCAATTTACCTTGCTTTAAAAGAGGGGAAGACCCCGGAGGAGGTGATATCAGAACATCCACGATCAAGCAGAATAGTCGAGTATGCAATGAATTACCTCGGAGAAATGAATGATAAGGTCAAAGTTGAAATTATTAAGAAAATTAAGAATATTCGAGCCTCAAAGGTCAGGCAGATGCTTCTGAAGCAGAGGCTCGAAAATAGGGAGAATATTGAGAAAATTTTAGTTGAGTTTTTTAAAAGCAAAAAGGAAAATATGGGGGGATAATTTATGGGGACCTTATTTGAGGACAAAAAATTTAGGGAGTTTATTGAGAAGGCTAAGAAGGAGAAAAAAGTTACTTTTGACGAGCTTGAACGGGTATTGCAGTATCAAGTGGGAACGGAACAGTTCGAAGAGGTTATAATGGCCCTTCAGGAAGAAGGGATTGAAGTTCATGAATCTTTTAAGCCTAAGAAAAAGAAAAAGATTGAACAGGACATTTTGGAGAAAGAAGAGTTCTCTCAGATAAGAGATGACCCCACCAAGACTTATTTGAAACAGGTTTCTAACCTTAATTTGCTTACAAAAGAGGAGGAACAGGAATATTCGAAGATGATCGATGAGGCAAGAAGGTGTATTGTACGGGAACTCTTTGCCACACCTTACGGAATTGAGAAATTTTATATCCTCATCAGGCAGTGCTTAGACGGTTTTATGCCTATCGAGGAGCTTGTTCAGGTTGATTCCCATTACTGGACATCCAGGGAAATGAATAGGAGGGAAAAGGTTAGGGTGGAAAAGAGCTTCCGTGAGCTCAAGAAGCTAATCGAAGAGTACAATACTTTGCCCTCTTCCCAGGAGAAAGAAAAGCTTGCGAAAAAGATCGCTGAGAAGATAGAGAAAATATCCCCAAGGTTTTCTGTTGTAAAGGATATTTTCAACAAATTTGAAGAAGAGATAAAGAACATTAGGGATTTTTATGAAAAGCTAAATATCCTTAAGGCTGAGGAGGATGAGTTAAAGAACAAGAGTCGTAAGTCTCCGAAGGATTTAGAAAGGCTTGGTGAGCTTATGTATATGATGAGGGAGACTGCAGGGGCTCTGGAACAGAGGATTGGTAAAATCGGCATGCCCTTTGATGAAGCGGACAAGGTCTATGCAAGCCTTAAAGAGCACTTCCTAAGACTTGAATTTGCCAAATGCAAAATGGTGGAAGGGAATGTGAGGCTGGTTATCGACATAGCCAAAAAATTTATGAACAGAGGTCTTGAATTTGGGGACCTCATCCAGGAGGGTAACCTCGGGCTGATTAAGGCTGTTGAAAAATTTGATTATCGTAAGGGATTCAAATTCTCCACCTATGCGACCTGGTGGATAAAGCAATCTATTTCGAGAGCAATAGCTGACCAGTCAAGGGTGATAAGGATCCCTATTCACATGATTGAAACAATAACCAAGATAAACAGAGCTATTAAGTATTTGATGCAGGAACTTGATAGAGAACCTACCTACGAGGAGATTGCAGAGGCGACTAATTTAACGATTGAAAAGGTGAAGCAGGCACTCGAAGCCCAGAAAGAACCAATTTCAATGGACAAACCAATAGATCACGATGAAAAATCAATTATTGCCGAATATATTGTTGATACTGAAAATAATCCCCTCGAATACGCGAAGGAATTCATTTTGAAAGAGCGGCTTGATGAGGTTCTACAGACTCTTTCTAAGAGGGAGAGGAAGATTTTGGAGTACAGGTTTGGTCTTAACGGGCATCCGCCGAAAACCTTAGAAGAAGTCGGAGCTATTTTTGGTATTACCAGAGAAAGGGTTAGGCAGATTGAGGCGAAGGCTATCAAGAGATTGAGACATCCTATGAGAATGCAAAGGCTCAGACAGCTCATTGAACCCCCTGATTTTAATCAGTAATGCCAGAGTATTCTGCCGTTATAGTTGCAGCGGGCGAGGGGAAGAGATTCGGAGGGAATAAGGTATTTGTGGAGGTCTTTGGTAAGTATCTTGTGGAATATTCCCTTGATGTATTCGAAAACCATCCTGATATTTCAGAGATTATTCTCGTCCTAAGCAAAAAAGACCTGGCAAAGGGAGATGATTTAAAAGGCAGATACCGCAAGCTGATTTCCATTGTCGAAGGCGGAAAAGAGAGAAGTGAGTCTGTTCAAAATGGTGTTAAAGAGGCTAAAGGCGAGTTTGTATTGATTCATGACGCGGCGAGACCGAATGTAAGCAAGGAAATAGTCGATAATGTGATTAATGGCCTCAAAGATTATGACGCCGTTGTACCGGGAATTCCCCTGAGAGATACTGCCGGCTACTTTGAGTCTGGTTTGTTTTCGGGTAAAGTGGAACGAAGTAACCTCTACTTAATCCAAACCCCCCAGGGTTTTAAAAGGAGTATATTACTCAAAGGTTTCGAGAAAGCAGAAAAGACTTATACCGACGAATCAACCATGATTTATGATGTATTAGGTGTCCCTGCAAAGGTCGTGGAGGGAAGCTTTGAGAATTTTAAAATTACATACCCCGATGACCTTGACCTTTTTAGAAAATTACTGGGAGGGGAAATGGAATTAAGAGTTGGCCTTGGTTATGATTCTCACAGGCTGGAGCAAGGCAAGAGATTAATTCTTGGAGGTATTGTGGTTTCAGAAGAGATTGGCTGTGTAGCCCATTCTGATGGGGATTGTTTAGTACATTCTATCATCGATGCCCTTCTTGGTGCAGTGGGTGACAGGGACATCGGTTACCATTTCCCGGACAATGATCCAAAGTTTGCTGGAGTTTCAAGTTTAAAACTGCTTGAGGATGTCATGCAAAAGTGGAGTGGTAGAATTGAAATAGTGAACATTGACTCTGTGGTTAAACTGGAAAAGCCGAAGATTCAGAACTTTATAGCCCAAATGAGAGAAAAAATTTCTGAAACCCTCGGGATTTCTCCAAGCAAAATAAATATAAAGGCAAAAACAGGTGAAAAAATCGGCCCTATTGGAGAATCAAAACTTATAGAGTGTGAATCAGTCGTACTCCTAAGGTTAAAATCCTAAAACTTACTCTCCGGTTGGAAGCTTATTTTAGGATATGGGTTCACAATGGAAGAGGCTACATTTTTAAGGTGTGCACTTACCCTCTTGAGATATCTCGTTAAAAGGGCGATTATAATGGCTTTCCTCGGCTTTAAAGAATCGTCCTTAGCTACTTCCCGTAGGAGATTTTCGAGGATTTTATTGATCTCGAGATGTTTTTTCATAACATATTTCGCTTTTTCTTCATCAGCCTCTTTGAAGGCTAAATAAGTAACGTCAAATTCATGGGAAATTTCTTCTGACATTTCTTTAAGTTTCTGGATATAGGAATCTTCATCGAGTTTTTCAGGATAGATTTCAACGAGTTCAAACATATTTTTGCAGTAATCGCCTATACGTTCAATGTCGATTACAATGCTGCTCAAAGAAAGGGCAGGGGCTATATCTACTTTGTCTGCTCCAAAGGCGAGATGTTTTAAAATCTTTTCCCTGATTTCGATCTCTCGTTTATTTACCTGCTTATCTATGGAATAGGGATCGAATCCTTCTTTTACCTCTTCGAAGAGCAGTTTGTTAGTCTCAATGTACATGTATTTCACTTGAAGGAGCATATCGAGACCTTCTTCAAAGGCCTCCTGAAGTAAAGTTTTGCCCCTTAAAAGGTCCCATAGCGTCCTTTTCATTTTCTACCTCCTATCCAGATTATAAGGACTGGTACAAAATAAAAGACTACAATTATATACAACAGGGCCAGGACTTTTCTCTTTGTTGCAATTTTGGCAAAAAATTTTGCTATTTTTACAGGGAGTTCCCTGTAAATCAGCGTGTTAAGTATAACGCCGTAGACGTTGAAGAGAAGATGGGTAAAGGCTATTGCCAGTGCCGAAGGGCTTTTTGTAATTAGCGCCGCAAGAATTGCGGTTACGGTGGTACCTATGTTTGCCCCCATGGTGTAGTAGAAAATCTTTCTTAGATCGAGAAGATCAACGGCGGCAAGGGGAACTATTAAGGAGGTTGTGCAGGAACTCGATTGAACTATGGAAGTCAACACGAGTCCTGAAATAAAGGAAGTTCTTGTGTTTTTGAAGAATATTGTATTTAGGTACCGGTCTACATACTTTTTGGAGATTTTCGTCATGCTTTCCACTATGTATTTAAGGGAAAGTAGAAGCATCACTATTGCAACGACGATGACTATAGGGGGATATTTTTTAATAGGTGTGTTTAACAGCAGCTTAATAACGGGTTCGAGGATGATTTTTAATGGTGATATAGCCTTGAATCCACCTATGTTTTTGAAAAGCTCGGCAAGAAAAGTGGCAGATTTCTCAAGGGGATGGAAGAAGTTTTCTAAGGGGAGAAAGGTAAAAGCAGTGAGCAGGTTGAAGAAGTCATGGACCGTTGCAGCCCGAAGGGCCTTTTCAAATTCTTTTCCTCTTTTTAGGTGGGCGAGGGATACAAGGGTGTTGGTCACGGTAGTGCCTATGTTGGCTCCCATTATCATCGGGATTGCATTTCTGATGTTTAGAGTTCCAGCGGCGATTAAGCTTACAATAATGGAAGTGGTAGATGAAGATGATTGTACAATAGCGGTGGCGAGTAATCCTGTCGAAAAACCCACTAATGGGTGAGCGGTATTTTGTATGAGCATGTTTGCAAATCCGCTGCCAAGAAGCTGGAACCCCTTGGATAAAAGTTCAATACTTAAAAAGAAGAAGTAAAAGGAAACTGCAAGAATCAAACCATACATGTGATAATGTTAAGGAAGCGGACTTGAATAATCAAAGAAGCGAGGATTAAAGCGGGGTTTTTGAGCTTTATAAATATTGACCGTTAAAGCCAAAGGGATTATAATTTATACACGTTAAGTTATAAGGAGGGTGTTATGAAAAAGATTGTGTTGATGCTGATAACAGCAGGCATCCTGGGTGCACAGACCCTTGAGGATGATGTGAGGAATATGGCAGTGTCCCTCACAGACAATGCCGCTGCGCTCATTTCTTCCGGAGTGATTTCCAATGCGGGATGCAGGGGTGGGCTTCCACACTTTAATGTCGGCGTCGCTGCGAATGCCAGCTGGTTTAAGTTTACTAATCCAGTAACTTCTGAAGAGATATCTTTTCCTGCTATATTCCCTTATCTCTATGGCGAAGTAGGAATTTTTAAGGGATTTTCTTTTACCCCACTTTTAAGAGGGATTTTTGCCGTTGATATTCTTGGTAAGTATGCCCCAACATTGATAAAATCAGATTATTTCGAGGAATCACCCTATCTCATCGGTTATGGCCTAAAAGTTCAGATTTTAAAAGACCAACTTGTTCCTCCAACACCTGCAATATCGGTGGCCATAATGAATCATGAATACAAAAACCTAACCTTTAAGTTTGATACCCTGTTCACAAACCTGAAGTTAAGGGACCTTTCCATCAGGGCTTCAATTTCCAAAAATGTCCTGCTTCTTACTCCATACGTTGGTGTAAGTTATGATATTTATTCTTTAAACACGAATTACTGGACAACGAGTGACACCACAAGGAAGGAGATATCGGCCATCGAAAACAACTCCTTCTCCTATTTCGGAGGTGTTGAGTTTAAAATCCTTTTGATTAAAGGTTATCTGGAGGGTCTTTATAGAAATAAGAGGTTTGGTTTGACCCTCGGACTTAAATCGGGTATTTAACAGTTAAGATTAAATCTTGAACCCGCTCTAAATTTTATGGAAAGACGAGCCTTTCTCCTTTTAATTGTTGGATTTTTTTTAGCAATACTTTTTGGTGCTTTACTCCTGCTTTTGCCTGTCTCAAGACGAGGACCCTTGAGCTTTACCGATGCATTCTTCACAGCTACTTCTGCCATATGTGTTACTGGTTTAATTGTAAAAGATACACCAGTTTTTTTTACTTTATTTGGAAAGGTTGTCATACTTACGCTGATTCAACTTGGTGGGATTGGGTATATGACCCTTGCAGGAATTTTCCTTCATCGACTGAGTAGAAGTTTAATATTTCCCGAGATGATTGCCCAGGGTTTTCCAGAACTAAAACCCGGTTTTGCCTTTTTCTTTGCAAGAAGGGTAGTGCTATACACAATTTTAATTGAGTCGTCTGGAATAGCTCTTCTTTCTTTAGCATTTTCAAAGTATTTTCCCCCTTATCTTGCCTTCCAGCATGCTGTTTTCCAGGCGATTTCAGCCTTTTGTAATGCAGGTATTTCAACCTTTTCAGATTCTTTAATGTCTTTTAGGGGCGACCCCTTTGTTAACATTGTTGTTATCCTTTTGATTATACTCGGTGGACTTGGATTCTACGTTTTGAATGAAATTGCAGAGTTTATCAAGATGAGATTCGTCTTTAAATCCGCTTCAAAGAGGCCTTCCTCAGAGGAACCATCGAGGAAAATATTCCGATTTTCCACTCATACTAAGGCGGTTCTTACGTGGACATTTATCCTTATTGTTGCAGGATTTGTTCTAATCTTGCTTTTTGAGTTTAATAACAGCTTCAAACAGTTCACCACTTCTGAAAAAATTCTTGCCTCACTATTTCAATCAGTCACACCGAGAACTTGCGGATTCAATACCGTTGATCTATCCCTTTTGACACCGGCAACCCTCAGTATCATTATACTTTTAATGTACATAGGTGGTAGTCCCGGAGGGACGGCGGGAGGTGTTAAAACTAACACCTTTGCCCTTGCTTTCCTCTGGATTTTTCATTACTTGAAGGGCTACAAAAATGTCTATTTATTCAAAAGGAGGATTTCCGATGTTGCGGTAGAGAAGGCAATACTAATCCTAATCCTTTCAGCTACCTACTTGTTTCTGAGCTATTTAATTATTATATCTTTTGATAAAAGAGCGATTTCTCTCCATTCTCCCTTAGAGATTGCTTTTGAAGTCGTATCTGCCTTCGGAACGGTAGGCCTTTCGACGGGCTCCCGGATTTTTAGTAATGTAAGCCTTTCTGCTGATTTTAATGTTCTTTCTAAATGGATTATAATTTCACTAATGATAATAGGTAAGGTTGGGGTGCTTTCTGTTGCCACCTATATGATTGAAAGGGCTAAGGTCGAAATAGGATTTCCTGAGGACCGATACATAGTGGGGTGATACGAAATGAATATATTAATTATCGGGGCGGGAAGGTTTGGTAAATCGCTGGCGGAAGTTTTTATGCGAGAAAATAATACCGTCGTTGTGGTTGATAAAGATGAGAACAAAATAAAAGGTATAGAAGACAAAGTTTCGCAGGCTGTGATTCTTGATAGTACCGATGAGGATGCTTTGACCCAGCTCAATTTAGAATACTTTGATTATGTTTTCCTTTGTATCTCTGAGATTTCTGCATCTATTTTAACTGCACAAATTTTACAAGATAGGAAGATCAAAAACGTTTATGCAAAGGCCTCCAACGAAGTACATGCCAAGATCTTGTCCAGGCTTGGTGTAGCTAAGGTAATCCAACCTGAAAAGCAGTCTGCAGAGAGACTGGCTCTAAGCATAATGCTGGGAACCATCGAGCTTGCGGACCTACTCAAGAGAAAGAATTTTATTGTTTCTGCTATAGATGTGCCGAGGGATTTCCAGAAGAAGTCCTTAGGTGAACTTGAGATAAAGAAAAAATTTGGTGTATATGTTTTAGCTGTTGAGAGAAATGAGCCTGTAGTGTTGGAGGATGGTGCAAAAGCTGAAAGTGCGGCTAAAATAGGCCTCTCCTCGAAGACTGTTACATACGTTTTGCCTGACGCAAATTTTGAAA